>Ga0074197_1000404_pt1 | contig 55718 bp, 52 predicted proteins | sample EPASupsiteSAE305_FD_64526 | JGI IMG/M metagenome (GOLD analysis project Ga0074197, IMG submission 64526) | Bioremediated contaminated groundwater microbial communities from EPA Superfund site, New Mexico - SAE3-05 reassembly with SPADES | ecosystem: Environmental > Aquatic > Deep subsurface >...
GCGTCAGCAGGTTTTTAACCGGTCTACCGAAACGAAAAAACAGGTAAGCGCCCCCATGAATGAAGCGGCTGTTTTTTCGTCCTCATTAGATTCGACCAGGCATGTCTCTACGTCTTCTTCTTTTCCGTCTCGCCGGTTCGCGGCGAAACTCGCTCCATCTTATCTGTTCCGCCGCAGGCGGGAAGTTCTGGGGGCGGCGCTGTGCGGGTCGGCTACGGGGAGAGCTACCCATACCTCAACGGTGAAGACGGTCAGAAAAGGGGATCAATTCAAACGATTCTTTCCAGCGGTGGCGCACCGCGCCGCCCCCCAAAGAGAAAGCCTTCCCGGCCTCTGTGCCGATTGTGGCCACCAGATAGGCCAATCAACAGAGATACACCCGAGCTTATGCCCGGCGTGCGAAAACAAGATTATCCAGTCCGCCACCGGCTGGAACCTAAAAAAGGATCACCAATCATGAACAAGGCAGCGCCTCGCCCTGATTACTCCCCTTATACCCTCCGGAACGGCCATTATTCGCCGTTCCTTCTTCACACCGACGCCCGCCGCATCACCGTGAAGCCCGCGCCGGAGCTCGAACCCAGGTCACAAGCCCGAATAACATGTGACCTGCCAGTAGTAGAAGGTCCCCAGCTTCGAATCTCGCGGGGACTGGATTTTTTGAAAGTTTCTTTTCATATCGAATGGAATCCGGAAGTGGGCAGTTTCCTGGAAATCCTGGAATTCATGAAAAAGCAGGTCCAGGACACGGAACATGATACCATCCCGGTTTTCAAGGAAAGGGGCTTTGATTGGAACCTCCACCGAACCGGGACCTCAAAGTATACCTACCGCATCAGCTCCGGCGATGTGACTTTGATGTTCAACCGCCGCAAGGCAGATGGCAAGATTCCCAACTGCCGGTTTGAAATCGGTTCCCTCTCCTGCTGGTCGCCCGGCTTTTACACCATCTATGACCGGGTAAAGACCTTTCTCAAATGCTACGGCGCTAAGATCGTCAAGGAACGCGTCTCCGAGGTCCACCTTGCCGCCGATTTCATCGGTACCGATATCACCGCCCTCGATATCGGCAATCAGGATAAATGGGTGGCCAAGTCCACCAACTTCAATCCCCACTGGAAGATTCCCGTTCACCAGGAAGCGGCCCCCCTGGAAGACTCCTTTGATTTCAATGCCCACTTCAAGCATCGCCGGTTCACCGGCATGGACCTGGGCTCCGGGGATCTCATGCTACGGATCTATGACAAGGTGGTTGAACTGAAGCGCGCCCGTTCCGCCCACAAACAGGAAATTTTCGCTGAAATATGGGGCATGGCCAAATTCGATGAAGAGAAGGTTACCCGCGTTGAATATCAGCTCCGCCGGCCACGGCTCCGCGAATTCACCGATCCCGACAACGGCCGCAAGATTGACACCGTTCCGGACCTGGTTGTTTCCCTGAAATCCCTCTGGCATTACCTGACCATGGAATGGACCCGGCACACCGAAAACACAGTCAACCGGAACCACAACCAGTCAAAAGCCAAGACTTCCGAATTCTGGCAAAAGGTCCGCTCCGTGGTCTGGTCCGGCGTCTTTGGCCTGATCCGTAATCATCCGGTGAAACACAAGGACATCGGCATGCTCCGCAAGCAGGCGCGCGGAATCCTTATGTCCGTCTGTGCCTGCCTGGAAGTCGAGCCCGACGACATCGATAAGATCGTTCACCTCTGCAAGGAACTCATCGAGGAAGACTTGCACGATTTCTTTGAAGACCAGCAGGCCTTCATCAAGAAGATGCAGACCAAGCGCAACGAATCAAAGAACAGCCTGGCCGGATAGGTGCGGGCAGTTTTCGCGTAAACATCGAGTTGACACTATTTCTAGAAAAGAGGCCGGGTGCATGTCACAGGTAGAGACTTCCGAATTTCTCAAAATGTTATCCCGGTTGATTCGTGCAGCCGGTCGCCGTGTTGCCGATGCCGACGAGCATGAGCTCTCGCAATTTGTCGGGCTCCGGGACCAGCTGGAACAATCCATAATAATTGCCATTCAAGGTCAACTCAATTCCGGTCGTTCCTGGTCGCACATCGGGCAAGCGCTCGGCGTTTCCCGGCAGGGTGCTTTTCAACGATATGGTAACCTCATATCAAGGATGAATCATGAATAACGTTGTTTCTCTTTCAGGTGGCAAAGACAGCACTGCCATGCTGCACATGATGCTTGAACGTGGGGAGCCGATTCATTCCGTAATTTTTTTTGATACCGGTTGGGAGTTTCCTGAGATGCACCAACACATTGACCTTGTTGAGCGAAAAACCGGGATCAAAATCATTAGATTGATCCATCCGCAAGGTTTTAACTATTGGCTCACCAAGCGAGAAGTCAGAACAAGAAAGGATCGCTACGACAAAGACGGCACCATTGTTTGCAAAAAGGGCGATATTTTCAGGATCGGCAACGGTTGGCCTTCACCATCGCGCCGGTGGTGTACCCGTGAAAAGGTAAATTATATCAAAAAATACCAAAAAACGGTTCCTGATTGCATTCCGTGTATCGGCTATGCAGCTGACGAAACACACCGCATGAAACCCGGCCCGCATCGTTATCCCCTCATCGAATATGGAATTACCGAAAAGTCAGCCATCAAATATTGTCGAAATCTCGGTTACACCTGGGGCGGCTTGTATGATCTTTTTGACCGGGTTTCATGCTGGTGCTGCCCTCTGCAATCCCTTGATGATCTTCGCACCTTGCGAAAGCATCGCCCAGAACTCTGGCAAAGGATGCTCGGAATGGACAGGGAAAACCCATCATATAATCGGGGCTTCCATGGTTATGATACCGTTTGCGATTTAGAACTCCGTTTCAGTATGGAAGATAGACTTCGCCCATTTTACTCCGACAAGAATCCAAAAAAGATGCTTCGTTTCATCAAACCTAGCATTCAATACAATTTTTTCCAGTTATGAAGAAACCAATTTTTAAAACACCCCGGTGCGGCTGGCTCGGCCAGACTCCCCAGGGCGCTGAGTACATGCAGAATGTGAATGAACGCGCCAGGAAGATGAAAGCCGCTCTTCGCGATCCGGAGCAACCAACCGACAAGCGTCAATCCCGGTTACCAGGGTTTTGAACATGACCGCTTTATTAACGCCGAAGAATGTTGCTGACCTTTTGTCAGTATCCATTCGAACAATTTATGACAATTACAAGCGCCTTGGCGGCTTCTATCCTGCAGGGATTAAAAGGCTAAGGTTTCGGAAGGATATAATTTATGGGATTATGGAAGGACAAAAAGCGGAAGGATTGGTGTTACAAATTCCAGGTGCAGCTGAAGAATTACGGAAGCCGGGGCTTCTCTACCAAAAAAGAGGCTGTAGCAGCCAGAGCGGAGCATCGACGGCGAGTACTGGAAAGTACCGGACGAACCCCCAAGAGCATGGGCTTTAGGGAGGTGGCCAGCATATACCTTGATGATGCGAAACGTCGCTTTGTAGTCAAAACTTACAAATACAAGGTTTCAGTTTTCAAAGCCTTTCTTGACTATCATGGCGACATTGCCATTGAAAAAATAACGCCCGTTATCGTTGATTCGTATCTCAAAACTCGGCACACGAATAACAATTATAACGTTCACCGGAAAGACCTTTCCGCCCTCTTTAATTATGCTCGGGATCACTTACGAGTTATCACGCATAATCCCGTTTCCGGAATTGACAAGCTACCCCATACAGCAGCAAGGAAAAGGATTCCTTCAGAGGAAGATGTTGTCAAATTGCTCGATACCGCCGATCCGGTGCATGAAAGGCCGTTTCTTCTATGTCTTATTCACTTGGCAGCTCGAATCGATGAAATTCTAAGACTCACCTGGGATGATGTGGATTTTAAGAATCGAACGGTCACTCGATGGACCAAAAAACGCCGGGGTGGTGGTTACGAACCAATCATAACTTATATGAACGATGATCTGCTCAACGGCCTGCAAAGCCTTCATCAAAATCGAAAACATGCGCAATGGGTTTTTCTAAACGAAGAAACCGGTGAACGATTCAAGAATCGACGAAAGATGCTTTATGGAATCAGTAAGCGGGCAGGCATCGACCCGCCTATCCATTACCATGAGCTTCGGCATTTTGTTGCTAGCATTCTTGCCGACAGTAAGACCATAAGCAAGAAGACCATTTCCGAAATTCTTGGGCACAAATCTCTTGCCACAACCGAAATCTATTTGCACTCAATCGGCGATTCTCAAGTAACGGCAATGAAGGGCCTGGAAGGCCGATTTTCAACGGAAGAAACCGAAACCGCCACCAACACCCGCCACCAAGAATGAAAGCGAGCACAAAATAAAAAAGCCAAACACCTTGTAAGCGTTTGGCTTGCTGTTATATATTGATGGTCGGGGCGGAGTGATTCGAACACTCGACCTCCTGCTCCCAAGGCAGGCGCGCTAACCAGGCTGCGCTACGCCCCGACTCAATGAGTTTCCTCTACTCAAGAAAAAACTATCTACACTATTGCGCCACGGCTTGCAACACTTTTCCCGGAGCCGTGGTGAGGAAATCGGGGTACGCTTCTGCATAATGAGAACGTATTTTCAATATGTTGCGACCATGCTTCCGACCCTTGACAAGGGAGAAGCGAGACGCCATATTACCCTGGTGAAAACAACGGGCGCACTTTAGAATAGGTGAGAAGTCACCCCGCAACCGATTTGACCAGCCTTGAACCAAGGCAACACCAGGAGAATACATGGCGGCCCCCCCTCCCCCGATTCAGCGCAAGACCTTTACCCTGTTTTTTCTCGCCGCCTTCCTGATGCTCGCCTTGGTGCTCTGGCCCTTTTGGACCCAGCTGTTTCTTGCTTTTCTCCTGGCAAGCGTTTTTCATCCCGCCTACAGCCGACTCTGCGCCAAAACCAGGCCCTGGGTCGCGGCCTTTCTCACCTGCCTTCTGATTACTCTCTGCGTGTTTATCCCCCTCCTTTTTTGCATTGGGACCATATCCGCCGAAATCCCCGGAGTTATTCAACTCTTTAAGAAAAATGACGTTCTTGTCCTGCTGCAACAAATTCTGCAGAATAACACCCTGATCAATCGGGCCAACGCGATGCTGGCTGGTTTCGGCATCAATATTGAACTCGACAAGCTCCCCGGCCTGATCACCAATCTCACCACGACCGTCGGCGTTTTTCTCTACAACCAGGTTTCAGCCTGGGCCGCCGACATCCTGCGCTTCATTCTCCAATTTTGCATTCTCATCTCCGGGGTCTTCTTTCTTTTGATCGAATTCAACCGTCTGACCGAATTTATGATCAGGCTCTCACCGCTGCCCGAATCCCAAAACCGGTTTCTTATCCACAGATTTTCCACAATCTCCGGCGCCATTCTCATTGGCAACAGCTTAAGCGGTATTATTCAAGGCGTCTGTGGCGGGATATTTTTCGCGGTCATGGGTCTCATCTCACCTGTCCTCTGGGGCGTTGTCATGGCCGTTGTCGCCTTCATGCCGATTGTCGGGGTGGGCCTAGTCCTGCTGCCGACAGCGCTCATTCTCTACCTCAAGGGACACGGGGGGCAAGCCCTGATCACTGCGGGCTTTTATCTGTTCCTCACCTTCTCCGTCGATTACCTGTTCAAACCCAAATTTGTCGGCAGCCAGGCGCAGTTGCCGCCCCTGCTGGTGCTGCTCTCCATCATCGGGGGCATGAGCCTTTTCGGCATCATGGGAATTATTTACGGACCGTTGGCGGTCACCGCCTTTCTGACCATGACCGATATGTACTTCCGGGAGTATCAACCCTATTTTGAACAAAAAATGGACACTCAAGACTGATTCTGACCCCTTAGCCTCCCACTGACAAGGTGTAAAGAGAACCGATGGACGGCCCCTTTCCCGATAATGCGATGTCCTTGACACTGAAAGATATTTCAGGTATCAGCAGGGTACTTTTGATGGGCAGCCTTCTCGTAGCCAGCCAGTAACCAACGCGCGACAAGCCCCCACTTCGCAACCAACCGGTAGTCGTTCCTGCCGGAACTGCCAAGGTGATTGCGGCAGGAGAGGAACCCGTTGCCGCTTTTTCCAGCTCACCGCCCTTTTATCTATCGATTCGGAGCGTTATTTCCATGGATTTTTCTGCACTGATCCAGAGCGTGGTTCTCGGTCTGGTCGAAGGGCTTACCGAATTTCTGCCGATATCCTCCACCGGGCACCTGATCATTGCCGGCGATCTGCTCGCCTACACCGGAGAACAGGCTAAAACCTTCGAGATCTGTATCCAGCTCGGCGCGATTCTCGCGGTCTGCTGGTTTTACCGGGCGCGCCTGTTCAAGGTGGTGACTCACCTGACCAGCCAGGCAAGTGCCCGAAACTTTGTCTTCAATCTGATCGTCGGGGTCCTGCCCTCGGCAGTCTTTGGCCTGTTACTGCACGGTCTCATCAAGGCGCATCTGTTCGATTCGGTGGTGGTGGCGATTGCCATGATCGTCGGCGGCTTTATTATTCTCCTGGTTGAACACCGCCAGCGCGAACCCCGCATCACCGAGGTCGACGAGATGGACTGGCGCGATGCCCTGAAGCTCGGCCTCGCCCAGGTGTTTTCCCTGATCCCCGGTACCTCCCGCTCCGGAGCCACCATCATCGGCGGCATGCTTTCCGGCCTTTCCAGGAAGGCGGCAACGGAATTCTCCTTTTTCCTTGCCATCCCCACCATGTTCATGGCCACCGGCTACGATGTCTATAAATCCTGGCAGCATCTGGCGGCAACGGATCTCGCCTTTTTTGCCGTTGGCTTTATCACTGCCTTTTTCAGCGCCCTGCTGGCCATCAAAGGCCTGCTCCGCTACGTCGCCCATCACGATTTCCGGGTCTTTGCCTGGTATCGCATCGTCTTTGGAACAATCGCCCTTGTCTACTTTCTTCGCTGAGCCAACATGATCACCGAACTCATCAGTAAAATCGCCGTTCAAATTCTTGAAACCACAGCCTATGCGGGCGCCTTTATCCTTATGGCCCTGGAAAGCATGATCGCGCCGGTACCGAGCGAGGCCGTCATGCCCTTTGTCGGTTTTCTCGTCACCGACGGCAAATGGAACCTCTGGCTCGCCCTGCTGTCCACCAGCCTCGGGTCACTGGCCGGTTCACTGGCCTCTTATTGGATGGGTTATTACGGGGGTAAACCGCTGGTGCTCAAGGTCGGCAGATATCTCCTGCTCAACCGCCACGACCTCGAATGGACCGAGCGTTATTTCAATCAGCGGCAAGGACTGTTCACTGTCTTTGCGGCCCGGTTCATCCCGGTGGTCCGCCATTTCATCTCCATAGCCGCCGGTATGGGCAAGATGCCGCTCCTGCCGTTTATGCTGGTGACAGTGGTCGGCGCTACCCTGTGGAACGGCTTCCTCCTTTACTGCGGCATGCGCTTGCGCGAGCATTGGACCAGTGTGCAGAAATACTCACACCAGGTCGATCTCGTTATCATTATCCTGGCAATCGTCGGTATTGCCTGGTTCCTCCGCTCCCGGCTGGCTGCTCGCAAGAGAAAACTCTCGAATTAGTCGCCCCCTGCCTCACAAATTCTTCTGATAGAGAGTCCTCCGAACTGGTGCCCCGGCAGCCAGAGCAAAAGGGATAGGTACCAGACCTTGCGATCAGCCCTCCTCCCTGATTGACACGGGCTGACCAGTTTTTTTGACCATTTTTCAGCCTGTATTATAATATTTGTATGGAAAATACATAGAGAGCGACCATGGAGGCTGGAGGTGAAAAATGAAACCATTTCTGTTAATCGCGGCATTTTTAATATTAATCTGCGGCGGGTGCGTTGTAGTGCCAAATCACTACAGCTATCCGTATTATTATAATTCTTACCCGCACTACTACAGGAACTATCCATATAGCTACAATTACAGATATTATCCTTACTACTACAGGCATCACCCTTATTATTACAGGCATTACCGAGGTTGGAGGTATTGATCCGAAGCAGGTGGATAGGCTTAATTTGAACAATAAATCGAGGCGATTTAATTCATAATAAAAATCGATAAGCTGTCAGAGTGAACGTTCCAGCTGCCGGAACAGCGTATCAGGTTTGAGAGTGGGTAGGCGATATCGCCTGTAAGTGTAACCAATAGATCAAGTAAGCCGCTTCATGGCAGAGCCATTCAGTATCAGCAGCATTCACGCCTCCGGCTCCCTGATTTCCCTGTTGTATCAACAAAAATTTCCCAACCAGCTGGCCCTCTGCTCCTCTCCCATCTGTTGAACCTGTTGGAAAAATTCAATGGAGACAATGGAGTGTTTTTATTTTTCGGAGGTCACCTGGAGTGTTCCAGCCCAAAATCAATATCTCGGTGATTTGTAACGGGAGTTGAAAGTTAGTCCTTGAGATTCACGAAATGAATAGGTATAAATGGCGTTTTTGAAATTTCGCAGAGCCTTGTACCGTTCCTCATGAAACCAATTAATCTCTCCGCCGGAACTGCGCCCTTTGAGTTGAAAGGCAGCGTTCTGACCATCATAGTGCTGCACATCAAGGAAACCGATGCGAATCGGCTCTACCCGCAATTAGAGAAAAAAATCGGGCAGGCACGATCCTTTTTCAATAACGCTCCTGTGCTGATAGACCTGAGTGTGGTGGACAAGGAAAGTCAAACAGCCTTGGACTTCGTGTTCCTTGTCACCACGTTGCGCAGACTGGGACTGGTTCCTGTCGGTGTTCGTGGTGTCGACCAAGATCAAACCGAACGAGTCCTTCAAGCAGGAATAGGTCTGCTGCCCGCTATCAAGACGGAGAAAACCGTCGAAGCCTATGCGGACAAACATTCTGCCGAGCCGGCATCTCCGGAAGAAAAGAAATCACCTGAATCATCGGATACGGTGACATGCCAGGCCCCTTCTGTTGCCTTGACCAAGGTGATAACCCAACCTGTTCGCTCCGGACAACAGGTATTTGCCCCACAGGGGGATCTGGTTGTCCTCTCTTCGGTCAATGCGGGGGCAGAGGTCCTTGCCGCAGGTAACATCCATGTCTATGGTGCCCTTCGCGGCCGGGCAATGGCGGGTATCAACGGAGATGCGGCCGCCCGGATCTTCAGTTTGCAGTGCAACCCGGAACTGGTTGCTGTGGCTGGTGAATACATGGTGAACGAATTGCTTGATACGGCTCTTATCAACCAAAGCGTTATGATTTCACTTGAGGACGGTAGCCTAAAACTTGAGGTTATCGGCTCGTTCACTTCTTTTGCATGAACGGGATTTATTGAATATTCAACCAGATGTCACTTTTTCATTAAAATATGATTGCAGATATATTCAACAATAAAGAGGAACAAGAATTGGCCAAAGTGGTAGTCGTTACGTCCGGTAAGGGCGGAGTAGGGAAAACAACCACCAGCGCCGCATTTGCAGCGGGACTGGCGATTCGTGGATATAAAACCGTGGTTATTGATTTCGATGTGGGTTTACGTAACCTCGACCTCATCATGGGCTGCGAACGAAGGGTGGTCTACGATCTGCTCAATGTCATCCATGGTGAAGGTTCCCTCAACCAGGCATTGATCAAGGACAAACGGGTAGGGAACCTCTTTATTCTGCCGGCCTCTCAGACCCGCGACAAGGATGCTCTGTCAATGGAAGGTGTCGGCGAGGTCATTGCCGCCTTGCAGCAGAGTTTTGACTACATTGTTTGCGATTCTCCGGCAGGCATTGAAAAAGGGGCTATGACCGCTATGTATTTTGCCGATGAAGCATTGGTGGTAACTAATCCTGAGATTTCCTCGGTGCGGGACTCAGACCGAATCATCGGGATGCTGGCGAGCAAGACCCGGCGGGCGGAACAGAACCTTTCACCGGTAAAGGAACATCTGGTAATTACCCGTTATGATCCTATACGGGTCAATAAAGGCGATATGCTCAGTGCCGACGATGTTCATGAAATTCTCGCCATACCTTTTCTCGGCGTTGTGCCCGAGTCCAAGTCGGTGCTTGCGGCTTCCAACTCGGGGATACCGGTTACCCTGACCGACGACAGTGATGCAGGCGAGGCGTATTTCGATATGGTAGACCGGTTCCTTGGCCAGGATCGTCCATTTCGTTTCATGGACGTTCCAAAAAGAAGCTTCCTTTCCCGCTTATTTGGAACTCAATGACATGAAATTTTTCGATTTATTCCGATCAAAACGGCCAAGTTCCGCTTCGATAGCGAAAGAACGCCTCCAAATCATCGTTTCACACGAACGACGGCGTCCGTCTACTCCTGACTTTCTGCCGAGTCTCCAGAAAGATATTCTCGAGGTGGTAAGAAAATATATCCACATTAACGAAAATCAGATCAAACTATCGGTGGATCGAAAAGGTGATTGCGAGGTACTTGAACTCAATATTTCCCTGTCTGATTCTGTTAAAAAATAACTCCACTCGGTAGAACCGGTCAATTTCATCCCCCAGATCCTTCGATTGGTCGGGGGATAACTGTCCCTTTCATCAGCTCGTCTCTTCAGAGACCTGAGCCCTCCTTGACATTGGTGCCGCCCTTGTTATTCTGAATTTATATGCACCGATAGTTTCCCGGTTGATCTTTGGGTTGGTCCAAGCTCAACCGGGATGTTTTGTGAGAGGTGATTGACGTGGGGAAGAATGCATCACATGCTCTCTCTCGATTCGCCCAGATCCCTTGGGGCATGTCCGGATTGGCCCTGCTGCTTGGCCTGTTGGTCAGTTTTCAGGTCGGCATCCTGGATACGGAACGGCGACTGAGCGATGCCCGCGGTCAAGCGATCAATGACCTCGCCACCATTCGTGCCCGTATGGAAGGGGTCGTCAACACGGTCTTCAGTGCCACCTCCGGGCTGACCGAGGTCATCACTCACCAAGGAGAGATAACCCCGGACCTGTTCGATGCCCTCGCCCGGCGGGCTATCAAGGGGAATCCCCAAATCCGCAATATTTCCGTCGCCCCTGATAACACCATCACCATGCTTTACCCCCTTGAGGGAAACAGGCAGGCCATCGGTTTGAAGTTCACGCCCCTGTCCGAGCAGTATGCGGCCGTTGAGAAAGCAATGCAGACCGGGCTTCCGGTCTTTTCTGGTCCCTATCATCTGATTCAGGGCGGACGCGGGTTTATTGCCCGCGTGCCGGTCTTTACCGGCACCAGCGTTCCATCGGGAGCGGTGCCGCGATATTGGGGGATGGTATCGGTGGTCACCCATGTCGATGCCATGCTTGAAGCCGGCGGGATCCTTTCAACCGACTCCCTGGATATCGGCCTACGCAATTTCAATGACCGGGGCCAGCCAGGTGAGATGATTCGAGGTGATGAAGAGCTTTTTGCCCGGCAGCCGGTGAGCATGAGGGTCGCCATCCCCGGCGGTGCTTGGCAAATTGCCGCTGTCCGTAAGGGCGGCTGGCCGAAAAAAACGGCCACGGGCTCCCCGCTCTTTTATATCGGTTTCATTAACAGCCTCTTTATCGCGGCATTTATCTGGTGGCTGGTGGCGCGGCCTTATCGGGAGCGTGCGCGCAACCTGGCATTACGGCAGGAAATTGCCGATAAAATCCGGGCGGAGGAGGAACTCCGTCTTTCGGAACAGAAATATGCCTCCATCTTTCATCTGATGCCGGATATGGTCGGCATTACCCGAATGGCTGATGGCTGCTTTTGGGAAATCAATGCCGGATTCACCAGGATATCAGGATGGGAAAGAGAGGAGATTATCGGCCGGTCTTCTCTTGAGATCGGTTTGTGGACACCTGAAGCCAGGGCTGGTGCGGTGGCGATTGTCAAGGAGAAGGGTTGGCTGGAAAACTATGAGTTCATCCTTGGCACCAAGTTCGGGGAAAAGCGGGACGCACTCATGTTCCTGATTCCCATCAAGGTTAAGGGCGAGGATTGTCTTTATTTTATTGCCCGTGACATCACCGAACTGAAACAGGCGCAACGCATCCTCGAAAATGAGCGGGCCAGATTACGCAACCTGCTCCAGACAGTTCCAGCCCTGATATGGATGAAGGATCCCGATGGAGTGTATCTTTTCTGCAATGCCCGTTTTGAACGGCTTTTGGGTACCAGGGAAGCCATGATCATCGGCAAGAACGATTACGACTTTTTCGATAAGGAGCTGGCAGAATTTTTCCGGGAGCATGACCGCAAGGCCATCGAAGCTGGACAGCCGAGCCTCAACGAAGAATGGCTCACCTATGCAGATGATGGTCATCGCGAGTTGGTGGAAACCATCAAGACTCCGGTGCATGATAATGCTGGTCGGGTTATCGGGGTCTTGGGAGTAGCCTGGGATATCACCGAGAAAAAAAGGATCGAAGAGGAGTTGCGTAAGGAACGCGCCCGCTTCATCAATCTGGTCGATTCCGTGGACGGCATTGTTTGGGAAGCTGAGGCCGAAACCTTTACTTTCACCTATGTCAGCAAGCAGGCGGAACGATTGCTGGGCTATCCGGTTTCAGCCTGGTATGAAGAGGAATTCTGGCTGCGACATCTCCATCCGGACGATCGGGAACGGATGCATGCCTCTTCCACAGCCTATACAATCAAGGGTGAAGATCATGACCTTGAATACCGATTTCTTGCCCATGATGGCCGGGTATTCTGGATACAGGACATTGTCACCGTGGTGACGGAGGATGGTTCGCCCCGATGGCGACGGGGGATCATGGTTGATACCACCGGCAAAAAGGAGGAGGAGAAAGAAAAGCGTAACCTCGAGGCTCAGCTACGCCAGGCACAGAAAATGGAGGCGGTGGGACGTCTGGCCGGTGGGGTGGCCCATGACTTCAATAACAAATTGTCGGTGATTCTGGGGTACGCCGATCTGATCCAGGACACCAATATTGCACCGGAAAAGACGCGGAGCTACCTGAATCAAATCATCAAGGCCGCCACCCAGTCGCGAGATATCACCCGACAGCTGCTCGCTTTTTCCCGGCAGGAGGTGGTTTCACCACGGGTGCTCAACCTCAACCCCCTGGTAAAGACTGTACAGAAGGGGTTGGGGCGATTCATCCGCGAGGACATCCGTTTCGAACTCAGGCTGTCGGAAGAATTGTGGCCGATTTTCATCGATCCCACCCAAGTCGACCAGGTGATCATGAATCTGATCGTCAATGCCCGCGATGCCATGGCAAACGGCGGTCTGCTGGTCATCGAAACCAAAAATATCCACCTTGACGACACTTTTATCAAAAAACATCCAGGGATGGCAAAGGGAGACTATGTGGAGCTGACGGTGAGTGACACCGGTTGCGGTATGACTCCGGAAATCCAGCAGCATATTTTTGAACCCTTTTACACCACCAAGGAGACCGGCAGAGGCACGGGTCTGGGCCTGGCGACGGTCTATGGCATTGTCACTCAAAATAAGGGGTTGGTGCTGGCCGAGAGTGCGCCGGGTGCCGGCGCTACCTTCAATGTCTATTTTCCGCGCTGTGAAATGGAGAAACAGGAGATGGCTGAAAATATCTCAGAACCTGTGCAGGTAGGGTGTTCCGCCACCATCCTCCTGGTCGAGGACGAGGAAACGGTCCGCCAAATGACCACCGACATGCTGGAACAGAGTGGTTACACCACGCTGACGGCCACAACCCCCCGGGAAGCGCTTGCTCTTTGCGCGCGGGAAGACCAGCAAATTGACCTCCTGCTCACGGATGTCATCATGCCGGAGATGAACGGCAGGGAGTTAAGTCGGCACATCAAGTCGATGCGGCCGGGGATCAAGGTGCTCTTTATGTCAGGGTACACGGCGGATATCATTCCCGAAGAAGGGGAAGCTGTGGAAAGGCACTTCATCAAGAAACCCTTCAGTTTGCGAACCTTGCTGAATACGATCGAGAGCAGGCTTAAGGAAGACAGCGAGGAAGAAAAGTAAGAGCATACCGGCGCCCATGACCGTTGCCATAACAACAGCCGGTGCAGAACGCACTGCATCGGCTGTTGTTTGGTGCATAAAAGGTGGTGTTATTCGGCCTGCAGCACCACGTACTGACTGTGTTCCCCGGCACGGACACGCAGCAGGACCTGCTTGGGGTTATTGGATTTCTTTATTGCCTGTTGCAATTCCTTGAGATTACGAATTCTGATTCGGTTGATCTCCTCCACCAGTTGGCCGGCCTGCAGTCCCACCAGGGCGGCCGGACTGTTAGGATCAACATCGGCGATCAAAACCCCCTGATCCTTGCTATAACCGAACTGCTTGGCAACCTCATCGGTCAGATCCTGCAAGGTAAGCCCCATTTCGCTCAGGGTGGTAGCTGACATTTTTTTACCGATGGATGCCATGTCAGCGGGTTGTTCCCCCACCCTCACCACCAGTTCCTTCTCTCTGCCGTCACGGAGGATCCGCAGGTTAAGTTCGGTGTTTGGCGCGAACATGGCTATTCTGTTACGCAAATCAGCCACATCGGTAATCGGGGTTTCGTTGATTGAGACAATGATATCCCCCTGGAGCAACCCGCTTTTTTGGGCCGGAGAACCTTCGGTCACCTCGGAAATGAGGGCGCCGCCGGATTCTTTCAAACCAAACGATTTTGCCAGGTCTTCATTGACATCCTGGATAAGGATACCAAGCCAGCCTCTGGTTACCTTACCGGTATTACGTAATTGCTGTTCTATGCTCTTGGCCATGTTGATGGGGATGGCGAAGCCGATGCCCATATAGCCGCCGCTCCGTGAAAAGATCGCTGTGTTCATACCCACGGCCTCACCATGGATGTTGAGCAGTGGCCCACCCGAGTTGCCGGGATTGATGGCGGCATCGGTCTGAATGAAATTTTCGTAATCGGTTATGCCCATCCGGTTACGGCCCTTGGCGCTGACTATTCCGACCGTCACGGTCTGGTTCAATTCAAATGGGCTGCCGATAGCGATAACCCACTCACCGACTTCGAGGGTGTCCGAATTACCCAAGGGGAGAGTAGGGAGGTCTTTGCCCTCAATCTTGATAATGGCCACATCGGACTGGGGATCCGTTCCCACTATCTTAGCGGGAAATTCACGTTTATCAGCGAGACGGACAGTGATTTTATCGGCTTCTCCAACCACATGGTTATTGGTAAGGATAAAACCGTCACTGGAGATAATAAAACCGGAACCAGCGGCCTGCTGTTTGAAGGAACGTTTATCCTGTCTTGGATTGGTGCGGGGATGCCGGAATTCCGGTCCGAAAAATCGTTCGAAAAAAGGATCGTTAAACAGATCGGAAGGAAACTGGCCAAGATTTTTCCCGGTTACCGATTTTTCCACGCCCACATGAACCACAGCCGGGCCCGCCTTTTTCACCACAGAAGAAAAGGCCTTGGAGGCGCGGTCAAGCAGTATCAAATCTTCTTCGCTCTGAGCATAGGAAGCAGTGTAACTCCCTGTCAGCAAAGTCAGGCAAAGGAAACAGGAGGCCAGAACAGCTCCTTTGGAAATGGCTTGGTTTTTTTGCATGATTTAAACTCCCTTGGCAACATAAGATAGATTCTTCTCCCGGAAAGGGGAGACGGCAAAAAAATGGCGGCAATCGGCATTCAACACAGGCAAAACAATTGTACCGGAGCTTCGGTTCGTCAAGAGTGAGTTATGCGCACCCATTCCCTGGCTCTCCTCCATCAGGCTTCTAGCCAACAAAATTGGTGCTGATGAATTTGAGATATTGAAGAGAGAATAGCCGCAGCCGCAGTGGTATCTTATTAAAATAAAAAGCGAAGAGTGCAACCTTCAACGGAGAGGATAGCGCTTGGGAAGGTTTGGCGCTGATTGGATTTGATTTATCGTCTATTTTACAATAACCACTTTCAAGTGGTTACATGAACCGTCCAGCAGTGTGTCCTGTTTCAAAATTCGATCCCGACATCACCCGAACGGTGTTTACAGTCCCGCAGTAAACATGCTGCGGGACTGTTTTAATTTTCTTCTTTCGTGAAATCTGAATATTAAGAGATATCTTTTACTCCTCAAATAATTCTCATTTAAGTACTGAGGACTGGTGCATCGCAATCAGCTGACTTGTTCAAACACCGTTTTCTTCGCACCACAGACCGGACATTTTTCCGGAGCGGATCCAAGTTCAATATAACCGCATACAGGGCAAAGATAAAATTCGTTCACCTCGAGATCCACCCCTTTTTTCACAGCCTCAAGCGCCTTGGTGTAAATTTTTGCGTGTACAGCCTCCGCATCGACTGCGAATTTGAACATGGTTTTCGCTTTGTGTCCATCTGCTATGGCCAGTTCGACCATTGGAGGATACATTTTCGTGAATTCGTACGTCTCGCCATCGATGGCGGCTTGAAGGTTTTCGGCTGTGGTCGCAATCATTTCCAGTGCCTTGAGGTGGCCTTCAGCGTGGATGCGTTCGGCTTCAGCTGTGGTTCTGAAGAGTTTGGCTATATTAACAAAGCCTTCTTTTTCGGCTTTTTTTGCAAAAGCCCGGTATTTTTGATTCGCTTGGCTTTCACCGCCGAAAGCCTCTTTAAGGTTGTCTTTGGTTGTCGGCATTGTAATTCTCCTTCTTTGGTAGATTCGGATGTTGTGTTTTTGAACACTCACAGGCAGTCAAGAGCCTTGGCATGCTTTTTTGGCAGGATACCCCAAATCATCATCTCCGGCAAGCGCAAATAGGAATAAAAACCATTTAATATCGTTTATCACAAATTCGGATCGATTTTTTTAATTTTTCCGGTTACCAAACACCAATTTTCCCCCCATATGGCCCGCCAATCCCACCGCAGCCAGCAATATGCCTGACAGTGAAAGATAAATCCACCTGCTGGACGAAGGTGCGGCAACAATATCAGGTTGCACAGCCCGCCAAATAACAAGAGTCAGAAGCATAAGCACAGTAACGACCGACGCCCCGATTTTTATTTTAAAAATTGAGGTCAAAGCACCCCGATATCGCCTCTGCCACGTTTCATAGCCGGTAAATAATACAACGGGCATGGTGATCAGGACAAAAATCAGGCTATAGAAAGCCGAGGTTTCAAAAAAAGGATATCCCAGGAAAGCGGTAATAAATAGAAACAGGATCGCCATTGGCACTATCCCATTTGGGGTGTGAACCGCAATAGGGTGAAGGTGATACTGCAGAATCAGATCGGAAACTTTGGCATAGAGAGATGCAGACAAGGATAATTTGCTATCAGGATGAGCACCAGTTTCTGGCGCCTGATCCACGCTCTCGCCGTCTTCTTTGATTTCGACAAACATGCTTTTATCAGCTGAACATACGGGACATTCATCAGGAGGTTCCTCGCCTTCATGGACATGGCCACAAACCGTACATTCCCATTTTCCCATCGTTTACCTCCGTGCAATATAAAATATCGGGGAATTTTTGCTGATCAAAAAATTTTGCTGCCCTCTTTTGAGCAAATAAAAGCCAATGACTGGCATCTACGATTCTTTTCGCAAGTTCCGTTGAAACAAGTCACGCACAGCCTCTTCACACCTTTTATTCCGGTAGAGGACCAGGAACACTTGTTCCAGAATCGGCATATCAACCTTCAATTTTGTCGCTAAATTGTAGCAGGACTGTGTGGTTTTCACCCCTTCCGCCACCATATTCATCTCGGTCAGAGCCTGTTCCAATGATATACCTGATCCCAATTTTAAACCGATCGTACGATTCCGGCTTAAATTACCGGTACAGGTCAGTACCAGATCACCGAGACCGCCCAGACCGGCAAAGGTTTGTTGCTCCGCGCCCATGGTTACCCCTAGACGGGATATTTCAGCCAACCCCCGAGTGATCAGAGCAGCACGGGTATTGAGTCCATACTGCAAGCCATCACAAATGCCGGCAGCAATGGCTATGACATTTTTCATGGCGCCGCTGATTTCCAAACCAATCAGATCATTTGAGGTATAAACTCGAAAATAATCCGTGGAAAAAAGGTGTTGAACGGCCACAGCGGCCTCGGGGTCGGCAAAAGCCGTGGTTACCGCGGTTGGTTGCTGATTTGCAACTTCTTCGGCAAAACTGGGCCCGCTCAGTACTCCGAACTGGAGATGTTCGGCGTCACCACTCTCTTCGGCCATGACTTGCGACATGGTCATGCAACTGGTAACCTCTATCCCTTTTACGGCCGAAACGACCAGAGTATCTTTCTGTAAAAACGGAAAGATTTGGCGATATACCTCTCGATACCCATGCGACGGCACCACCATCACCACGCAATCGGCACCGATCACGGCTTGGGCGAGGTCTCCTGTTATTTTCAGTGTCGGCGGAAAAAGGTATCCCGGTAAATATTTCCTGTTTTCTTGATCACTGACCAATTGTTGAATATGGGGATTCCGACCCCAAAGTGTGACATTGACACCTTTTTGCGCCAGCAGCAGGGCTAAAGCAGTCCCCCAGCTTCCCGCGCCGATTATCGCGGTTCGCTCAATCAACCGATCCCTCTTCTTCGGAGTTGCTGATATCTTCATCCCCATCCACGACCTCTTCGCGGGCGAGCATGGACAGACCGACCACGATTTCGCCTTCTTCCAAATTTATCATCCGCACTCCCTGTGTATTTCGACCGATAATTCTGATGGTATCCATCGGCATACGGATAATTTTTCCGGAATTGGCGATGAGCATAACCTGATCTTCATCAACCACCGCCAACACACCAACAACATTGCCATTACGCTCACTGGTTTTTATGGTGAACACGCCCTTGCCGCCACGGTTCTGGAGTTTATATTCAGAAACCGCGGTGCGTTTGCCGTATCCATTTTCTGTGACAGTGAGGATGGAATCGTCGCTTTTCAAAACAGCAACTCCCACAACCTCATCTTCTTCGCCCAGGCTGATTCCCTTGACGCCGGCAGCCAGGCGCCCCATGGCTCGAACATCAGACTCGTGAAAATGGATAGACAATCCCTTTTTGGTGACCAGAATGATTTCGTCATCACCCGAGGTTATCGCAGCTGAAAGGATTTCATCGTCATCCCTGATGGTCAAACCAAATTTACCTTTGCGCATGGGACGTTTATACTCCGAGGCAAAAGTCTTTTTCACCCGTCCCAACTTGGTGACCGTAAGCACCGAGACACTGTCATCAATATTGGCAAGATCGGCAATTGGCAGAATGGCCGCCACCTTTTCTCCTTCACCCAACTCGAGCAAGTTGACAATAGCCTTACCTCGAGCGGTGCGGCCCGCAAGCGGTAATTCATATACCTTGCGCCAGAAAACCCTTCCCTTGTTCGTAAAAAAGAGAAAAGTATCCAACGATGAGGCTGTGTAGAGGTTTGTGACAAAATCATCCTCCAAAGTGACCATACCCTTGACGCCTTTACCACCGCGTCGTTGTGCCCGATACAGGGTCAAAGGGTTGCGTTTGATATATCCGGTGTGGGAGACCGTCACCACCATCTCCTCTGGAGTTATCATATCTTCCGGCAAAATTTCGTCCGGCGCGTCAACGATCTCCGTACGTCGCTCGTCGCCATATTCCTCACGTATTTTTTCAAATTCCTCACGGATAATCCCTGTCACCAAATTGTCGTCACTCAACACTTGGTTCAGCCAGCTGATTTTTTCCAGAATTTCCTGATAATCGCTGATTATTTTATCACGTTCAAGACCGGTTAATCGTTGCAGCCGCATATCCAGAATGGTCTGCGCCTGAATTTCGGAAAGCTCAAAACGGCTGATTAACCCCTCTTTGGCCTCAGCCGGGTTTGCGGAGGCTCTGATCAGTTTGACCACCTCATCCAGGTGGGTAATAGCAATTTTCAAACCTTCCAGAATATGAGCTCTTTCTTCAGCTTTACGTAATTCAAAAGCGGTACGCCGGTAGATTACCGTTTTTCTATGCGCGAGAAAATGCTGCAGGATCTTTTTTAGATCGAGAATTTCCGGTTTATTGTTGACGATACAGAGCAGGATTATCCCAAAACTTTTCTGTAAGGGGGTCATTTTGTACAACTGGTTTATCACGATCTCAGGAATTTCATCTTTTCGCAGATCGAGTACGACGCGAACGCCGTGCCGGTCGGATTCATCCCGAATTTCGGCGATGGAGGTAATCCTTTTCTCCTTCATCAACAGGGCAATCTTTTCAACCAGCGAGGCTTTATTCTGCTGAAAAGGGATCTCGGTGATGATTATGGATTCGCCATGGGCTCCGCGCTGTTCAATATGGGTCTTGGAACGCATGATAATGATCCCACGTCCGGTTTCGTAGGCTTCACGAATCCCTGCCCGCCCGCAGATAAAACCACCGGTGGGAAAATCCGGTCCAGTGATGATCTCCATCAACTGATGGACCGTTATGTCGGGATTTTCCACCAGGGCTATTAATCCGTCGATAACCTCGGTCAGGTTGTGAGGCGGGATTTTAGTGGCCATCCCCACCGCTATACCTTCCGAACCGTTTATGAGGATATTGGGAATCTTGGAGGGTAAAACAGAAGGTTCCTGAAGGGAATTGTCATAGTTGGGGACGAAATCGACCGTTTCTTTTTCAAGATCAGCGACCAGCTCCTGGTCAAGCCGAGTCATCCTGGCTTCAGTGTACCGCATGGCAGCCGCTGAATCACCATCCATGGATCCAAAGTTACCCTGACCATCGACCAAGGGGTAGCGCATTGAAAAACTCTGGGCCATGCGCACCAGGGTGTCGTATGCGGCGGTATCACCATGAGGGTGATATTTACCGATAACATCGCCGACGATTCGTGCCGATTTGATATAGGGACGATTAAAAGTATTGCCCAGTTCGCGCATGGCGAAAAGTGTACGACGGTGTACCGGTTTCAGACCATCACGGACGTCCGGAAGAGCCCTGCCAATGATGACCGACATTGCGTAGTCCAGGTAGGATTTACGCAATTCCTTTTCAATGGATATAATGGGTTGTTTATTATTTTCTACTGAGAGTTCCGTCATTATAATTCCCTGCTTACCTCTGACTTAAAGGAAAATCTTTTCTTGTACATAATAAAAATGGATGGTCATATATCCAAATCTGCCACTTCGAGAGCATGATTTTGAATAAATTCTCTCCGCGGTTCAACCTTGTCTCCCATAAGCGTCGTAAAAATATCGTCGGTGATTTCGATATCATCGATCTTCACTTGAACCAACATCCTGTTAATGGGGTTCATAGTGGTATCCCAGAGCTGTTCGGGGTTCATCTCACCTAATCCTTTATAGCGCTGCAGATGACTCCCTTTGAAAGTTTCTTCACGAACTAACTCGATAACCCTGTGCCAATTTTCAGCCGTCAGTGTCGTTTCTTGTCCACCTGTTCCCGTTCGTACAACCTTAAAAGAACAAGTAAGGTAGGGCTTAATAGTTTTATAGAGTTCAAGCGCATGCCGATACTCGTTAATGAGCGGGATGTTTGGCCCTAAGGTGGTTGTCATATGCGTTTGACCGCTAAATACGACATCAAATTCGAAACAGGCGGGACGCCAACTGCAACTCCGAACAGCTCCAACCTGCGAAGCTTTTTCTTTTATATCTTCTGCCAAATTTTCGACAAAAACCCTGTCTTCAAACTGCAGGGCGGTATGAATATTTTTTTGTAATAAAAACAGAGCCATAGGCTCTTGGATATTCATCCTTTCCAGATAAGCCATGATTCGTTCAAACGCTGAAAGTTTCCGAAGAACATCCACCATGGCATCCTCGGCTATCATCACATCCTTATCCGTATGGATACGCATCAACTGGCTGGCTTGAGAATAGAGGTAAGTGTTGAGTGCTTCATCATCGAGAAAATATTGTTCTTTCTTCCCTTTTCCCAAACGGTAGAGTGGCGGCTGCCCGATATAGACATGTCCATTTTCAATAAGGGGCAACATTTGCCGGTAGAAAAAAGTCAACAAAAGGGTACGTATGTGCGCACCGTCAACATCTGCGTCAGTCATGATAATGACTTTATGATAGCGAAGCTTTTCTAAGTCGAATTCCCCGAGACCAATTCCGGTCCCCAAGGAAGCAACCAATTGCTTGATTTCCTCTGAACCGAGGATTTTGTCAAAACGAGCTTTTTCGACATTCATTATTTTGCCGCGTAAAGGGAGAATAGCCTGAATGGAGCGATCACGTCCTTGTTTAGCGGAACCGCCCGCAGAGTCACCTTCGACGATAAAAAGTTCCCTTTCAGCTGGAATTTTACTCTGGCACTCAGCGAGTTTTCCTGCCATCAAAACAGAAAGATTACCCTTTTTCCGAGATAAATCCCTTGCTTTTCGAGCTGCATCTCGTGCCCGGGCAGCTTCCACCGCTTTACTTAAAATACTTCTGGCAACCGCTGGATTTTGTTCCAGATAACTACTTAATTTTTCATTACAAAGAGATTCAACAATTGATTTAACCTCCGAATTACCCAGCTTGGTTTTTGTCTGGCCCTCAAATTGGGGATTGGGAACACGTACGGATATGACACAGGTTAAACCTTCACGGACATCATCACCCCCCATTTTTTCTTTTAAATGTTTGGGTACAACATCATCGCTTGCATATTTATTTATACATTTGGTCAACGCGGCCCGAAACCCGGCTACATGACTCCCCCCTTCTCGAGTGTTAATGTTATTAACAAAAGAAAATAATCGTTCGGAATAGCCATCAAAATATTGAAAACAAATGTCGACTTGAACGTTTTCCTTTTCTCCTGAAATAAGAATAGGGTCAGGATGCACACAAGTACGATTACGATTCAAATATTGAACATAAGATATGATACCACCATCAAAATAAAAGGTGTTTTCCGCTCCATCACGTTCATCTTTGAGGTAAATTCGAATGTTTTTATTGAGAAAAGCAAGTTCTCTCATTCTATTTTTGACTATTTCATATAAAAAAACTGTTGTTTCTTGAAAAATTTCTGAATCAGGCTTGAAAAAAATACTAGTTCCTGTTTGATCACTGACACCTATTTCTTCAATATCACTGGTACGAAAGCCATATTCATAAGTCTGTCTGTAAATTTTACCGTTCCTTTTTATTTCAGCCACGGTCTTTTTACTCAGGGCATTAACAACAGAAACACCAACCCCATGGAGCCCACCTGATACCTTGTAAGTGGAATGGTCAAACTTTCCGCCTGCATGTAAAGTGGTCATAACCAACTCTAATGCAGACATCTTTTCTGTTGGGTGCATTTCAACAGGAATACCTCTGCCGTTATCCTCAACAGTGACAGAATTATCTTCATGAATAATTATATTTATTTTATTACAATATCCAGCCAAAGCTTCATCTATGGAATTATCAACAACTTCATAGATAAGATGATGCAATCCTTCTTCACCTGTATTTCCAATATACATAGATGGTCTTTTACGAACAGCTTCAAGTCCATCAAGAACCTGTATATTTATAGCATCATAAGATGTATCTTTTATATCACTCACTTTCATCCTTTTATAACAAAAAATTTTGATTAATCTTTTGATAAATAAATTACAATTTCATAGGCATTATTATACTTAAAAACCCTGTATCGTCATCTGATGTTATAATACACGGACTTTCTTGTGAAGTTATATTTGCTTTTATAATATCACCCTCCATAACTTGAATGGTATCTATAAAATATTTACAATTGAAGCCCATAGATAAAGGTTTACCTTTATATTCAACATCAAATTCATCTTTTGCAGATCCGAAATCAGCATTTTGTGATGTTAAAATCATTTTATTGTCATTAATATCAATTTTAATTGCATGAAAAATATCTTCAGTAAAGAGATTTATTCTTTTTAAACTCTCAAGAAATCTATTTCTATCAATAAAAATTAAATTATCATTTGATAAAACATTAATCAATCCTTGAAAATCAGGAAAATCTCCATCCATCAGTCGTATAATTAGTAATGAATCTTCACTTTTAAATACAGCTTGTTTTTCTTCGATTCCAAAATAAAATGAATTTTTGTTTTCACAAAATTTTCTTATTTCTTGAACACCTCTTCTTGGAATCAAAGTGATAGGGTTGAGATGTAAAGTATCAATTGCGAAATCGACCTCTCTACTCATAGTGGTTAATCTATGACCGTCTGAAGATATCATCTTTAAATAAAGATGATCTTTTTCTTTAATTTTTTGCAACAAAGCAGCAGTCAAAGTGAATACATTTTCTTTATCTTGAGCTATAGAAAAAATCGTTTTATCAACAAGATCAGCTATAATAGCACTATCTATCGGAACAAGGGCATTTTCGTCATAAGCCGGAAATTGGGGAAATTCATCTCCCACCATCCCCGCCAATCGGTACAAACTCGGACCTGCTGTTATTTCAACCCAGTTATTGTCCAACTCTTTAAATGAAATAATGGAGGAACCTGACTCCCGAGCTAATTCAAAAAGTTTTTTAGCCGGTAAGGTTAACACACCGGTTTCAATCACTTCTGCATGAACAGTCTGTTTGAGTCCTATTTCGAGATCTGTGCCAGTAAAAACGATATGATCGGGTTTTACTTCGATAAGGACATTCGCTAAAATAGCCAGCGTGCCCTTTTTACCGGTTATGTTTTGCTGCGTGCTGATTGCTCGAAGTAAGTCATCTCTACCGATATTAAACTGGAAGGCCATAATAATATCCTTATTTTTATAGGTATCTTTTATTGATGTTATTAGCGTTGTTGGTATGTTGGTGAATGGTTTAAGTGTATGTAATAAAAGATTTATTAATGTTATTGTGTTAGGTTGGCGGGTGTTTGTAAATTTTTGGAAATTTTTGAATTGGGTTTATCGCAATCTTTTGAACAGGCTCACGAACAGGATTTTTAACATTTTATTAACACCTAAAATTTATTCGAAAATTTACTCGAAAACACTCAAAATATCAAACAAATAATTTAGATATTCTTTTAAAAAATAATGAAAAATCAATTAAATATATACCTTGAGGAGGTTTGTCGAAAGGGGCTTTCCGAGGGTGTTTTCAGTGGGGTGTCAGCTGGGGTGAGTATCTATAAAAATAGGATCCATTACCGCGGTTTATTCAGTGATGGTTGGACTCGCCTTGATCACGACGCGGTTAAGGTACAGGAAAAAACCTTATTTGATCTGGCTTCTTTGACCAAACCCCTCTGCACTACTTTATGTGTGCTTCACCTTATAGCTCAGGGTAAATTGAGTTGGGATGAACCGTGTCTTGCATCTTTTAATATGAAAATTTCCAAGGAAAAACAAAAGATCGAAATTCAACACCTGCTCAATCACTGCTCTGGATTACCCTCATATAGGCCTTATTTCAAAGAATTTTTACCAGAATATTCATATAATAACAAAGATATACTGGTTCGAATGATACTTGATGAACCCCTCGAGTATGCCACTGAGGGTACCTGTCTATACAGCGATCTAGGCTTTATCCTGTTGGGGGCTCTTGTTGAAAATATTGCCGGGGTTGACCTTGAAACCTTGTACAAAAAATCAATAATAAACCCGCTTAATAGCTCCCTTGACCTTTCTTTTCTATCGTTTGAAAAAGAAAATAGGGCGGATATAAAGCTTGTGGCGGCCACGGAATATTGTGCCTGGCGAAAAAAACAGCTGCAAGGAGAGGTTCATGATGAACACTCCTGGTTGATGGGGGGGAGAGCCGGGCATGCAGGACTCTTTGGGAATATCGAAGGCGTTATGGGCTTGTGTGAACATATCTTGGAGGCGTGGAAAGATAGGGCTACCCATCCCGCCTTTCCTAACGCATTATTGCAGCATGCATTGGGAAAAAAACATCCTAAAGAAAGCTGGTGTCTTGGGTTTGATACACCATCAGGCATATCCAGCAGCGGAAGGTACTTCTCTCCCCAAAGTGTTGGTCATCTGGGATTTAGCGGTACTTCCTTCTGGATTGATCCAGAGAAAGATATTGTGATAGTTTTATTAACCAATAGAATCTATCCAACGAGAAATAATATTAAAATCAGAGAATACAGGCCTTTCTTCCATAATTATCTTATACACAAGATATTATCTGAATTTTAAAACTCTGGTTATATAAAAAAACCCCCTGACACTGTTAGAGTGACAGGGGGTTTTATCCGGATAGGTAGCAGGGTATCTTAGAAAGCTTTTACCACCAGCAAACAGTTTTATCGTTGGCAAAAATTTTCTGAACCAGAATATCGTAATTAGGTTCCCCTATATACAGCTTGAATTCATCCGCAATACGGTCACGGTTAAGAATATCAACAAGGGTTGTTACATCACTGGTAGGTTCTGATCTGTATACCTGCAGTATTTTCATTGTATCGCCACTCATAGTGTTCTCCTTTATTCGCTACAAGCACCTGGAGGCTCGTGGGATTGTTTAGGAAGGCCATAAGGAATAATGAAATCGGCTTCTCTCATCCGCTCGCCCAATTCTTCCAGGGTAATGTTGGTAATCTCGGTTCCTTCGGGTAAATCGGTGGGGGCATCGGCACCGCAACTCAAAACCTCGCCTTCCATATCAGCAATCCAGGCAATGTTTTCAGCCATATAGTTCGACATGCGCGGAAACTCGCCATTCATAATAACAGGAAAGGCATAGTGATTTTCAACAGCAAGACCTAAACCAGAACGTATACCATCATTGTATACACGGTTGGCTATCAGTATATAAACTTTTAATGATTCCATTTCCGTCTCTCCTTACATGACGATATACTTCGCACATTCATCAAGAATGGCGCCGTGGAAAGCCTGGGTCCGCATCTGTTTGTCGATTAAGCCGCGAGGTATATCGTTAACATTATCGAATCCCTCACAGATGTAGCTATCTGCGCAGATGGCTACATCTTCCACCGCGCACAGTTGGGTTAGTTCGTAAAACCCCGGATTTTTGGTCAGGTGAATGGATTTGAATGTAAAGAAAATCATTACCTTTTTACCCGCACGCACAGCAGCTTTCGTCAACCCAAGAATGTGACGCATGTGTTGAGGTGAAGTAACGAAAATTCCGAGTTTATTTGGATCAGCAGCCATTAGCTTTTTCCTCCTTCAAAAGGGTGAAATGGTGAAATGATCATCCTTTTTTAATAAAAAAGCTGATATAGCCTGCTTCTTCCTTCTCGCCGAGATACTCGTGTCCGGCGCGCTCACACCAGCCCGGTATATCGTTTCTTGAGCCGGGATCGGTTCCTTGAACATGCAAAATCTGGCCTGCGGTGATTTTACCGATTTCTTTCTTGGTGCGGAGGAGAGGCATGGGACAGCTCAAACCTCTTGCATCCAGAACCGCAGCGACAGCCAGACCTTCAGGTGCTACTTTTACGTCACTCATAGTGTGTTCTCCTTAAGAAAATACTTTTTAAAAAGACCATATTTTACATGAAAAAAGACGATTTAGTTTATAGATAAAAGCTGTGGTTGTCAAGATAGAAACAAAAGTTGAAAAGAACGCCGGTTCAACGTGGTCAATTCATTATTATGTCTAAAAAAAAGGGGGTAAAGGTGTTGTTATGTGAGATGGTTGCATTTATTGACAAATTACACCGGTGAAGGTATTTTTACCGATTTATAGTAATTTCTGCCTATTTTAAGAAGTTTGAGTTGGGTGCTTATTTCATTTTTTTAAGGGGAAAGGAGGCTGTTGCATGGAAGACGTAAAGATTTTTTGGCAAAAAATCAAACATTTATACAAGGTCCTGTGTCAGGATGAGTGGAATCCGACGATAACCGGTATTGTCGTTGCTCTTTTAAGTGTTTTGATTATGGCTTGGTGGCGCCCTTGGGGTGCTGTGGGTGCGATTCGCAACTGGGGTGACTGGATGTTGTGGAGCGCCGGAATTTTTAACGGTGATTTGGCTGAGCTGGTCGGGTTTGTCAATGAGGACGGCGACAAAATTCTTACTAAATCAATTCTCTTCAACACCGGATCGGTCATTGGTCTTGGTTTTGTCGGTGGTGCTTTTATTTCCGCCTGTCTTGGCGGGCAGTTCGCTTTTCGCTTTCCACCGATACGCGAGTATGTCAAAGCCATTATAGCCGGTATCTTAATGGGTATTGGTGCGGCGTTGGCAGGCGGTTGTAACGTCGGCGGCATGTATAACGCTATCGGTAATCTTGCCGCAAATGGTTTGGCCATGTGGGTTGGTCTCGTGCCCGGTGTTTTGCTCGGTCTCTGGCTCCTTTATAAAGAAATGGAACATATCAGTTGGGGTGGAGGCGGTTCCTGGACCCTTGAAATTCCTTATCCGATTCAATGGATTCTGGGGATTGCCGGGCTGGTTGGGGTAATCTGGTCTGCCAACTACTATGCCACCTTCGATGGCGATGATTATGTCGAATATATCTCCTCGCTTTCCGGTATCCTGCTGATTGCCGTCGGTCTCGGCTATACCATGCAGCGGGGACGCTGGTGTATGATCCAGGGTTTTCGTGAACCGCATATGACCGGTGACTGCAAGATGGCCAAATCCGTGGCTCTTTCCATCCTTATTGTTGCCATCGGTGCCGTTGTTCTGAAATATGGTGTGCAAACCCGCTTGGGCGGGGATCCTGTTCTTGATCCTATGAATTATGTACGCGGCACCTTTGGCTGGGGAGGAGTTGTCGGTGGTTTCATCTTCGGTCTCGGGGCCATGCTGGCCGGCGGCTGCGGTTCCGGAGCCCTGTGGCGGGTCGGAGAGGGACAGATCAAGCTGTGGGTGGCTGTGCCATTTTTCTCGCTTTCAAATTCTTTGATGGTCGCTTGGTTCTCCGCTTATCGTTTCGAGGAAAAGGGGTATCTCGGCAAGTATGTGTATCTGCCCGACGTCATGGGCTACGGCTATACCATGGCCCTGATTGTCGGTTTTGTCACCCTGTGGTATCTGGTGGTTTCCTGGAACGAAGACAGCAATAAACTGTTACTTCCCATGTAATCGATTTTTATTGAGTCTTTCAAGGGGGCGGTATCCGGAAACGGGTTCCGCCCTTTTTTATCGATACCCCATGTAGGGTTCAACTTCATGATCAATAACCAGAGTCTTGAGCGGCAAACATTACGAAATCGCCTGCTTGTGCAGCGCGGGAGGCTTTCTGGCGCGGAACGCTCCGAAATGAGCAGACAGATTATCGAGGCATTGATTACCCTGCCACTCTATCAAGAAAAAACTCAATTTTTTATCTATTGCAGTTATCGTAGCGAGGTTGAAACCGGATTGTTGCTCAGGCATTGTCTGCAAGACGGTAAAACCGTCTTGGTACCCAAGTCCGTGCCGGAGCAATCCGGATTATTGGCAGTGGCTATCACTAATCCGGCAACCGATCTCCAGCCCGGGTTCAAGGGGATACCGGAACCTGTTCCCTCTTTGCTGGAAGGTTCCCTGTTGCATCCACAATCCATTGAAGTTTCGGTTGTTCCCGGTGCGGTCTTTGCACGTTCCGGCCATCGCCTTGGATACGGAGGCGGGTACTATGACCGATTCCTGGCGCAAACGGCACCCCAGTCGTACCGTATTGGTCTCGCTTTTTCCATGCAGCTGGTTGAACATATCCCGGTGCTGCCCCACGATGTGCCCATGGATATGTTGATTACCGAAAAAGAAATCCTCCTGTTTTCTGGGAACAATAATGAGAAAAACCGCTGTTTATAAGAACGATCTTTTTCTGGACCATCAGACGGGAAGAGAACATCTTGAATCCGCTGATCGATTGCGTGGAATCTACCGTGAACTGGAACGATCGGATGTGGCGTCTCGCCTTGTTTTTCCGGTTTTTAAAAAAGCGACTGCCTCTGCGATATATCTGAATCACACACCGGAACTCGTTAAAGAGATCGCTGCAACTGCAGCCTATCCGGCCAGCTTTCTCGATGCCGACACCAGAACATCGGCGGATTCCTTCGAGGCTGCCCTGCTTGCAGCTGGTGCGGTGATCGATGGCATCAAGCGACTGTTCCGGGGTGAGATTGACAATGGCTTTTGCCTTGTCCGTCCACCCGGTCATCATGCGGAGCGCAATCAGGCCATGGGGTTCTGCTTGTTCAATAACCTTGCTGTTGGCGCCAAGTGGGCAATCAGGAACCTGGGCATTGATCGCCTTATGATCGTTGATTGGGATCTGCACCACGGCAACGGTACCCAGAATAGTTTTTATCGAAACAATAAGGTCTTATATTGTTCAACCCACCAGTATCCCCTGTATCCCGGGTCCGGCGCCCTGCCTGAATCCGGGGCGGGACAAGGTTTGGGGTATACCGTGAATGTCCCTTTGACCGGGGGGCATGGTGATGAAGAATACGCACGGATTTTCAATGAACTGTATGTCCCTCTCGCCCGCGCCTATCGTCCCCGGCTGATTCTGGTTTCCTGCGGTTTCGATATCATGGCCGGCGATCCCATGGGATCGATGAAAGTTACTCCCGCCGGAGTGGCCTATATGACGAGGGTTCTGGTGGAACTAGCCGAAGAATTTTGTGACGGAAAAGTGTTGTTCACCCTTGAAGGGGGCTATGATCTCGATAATATCCGCAACGGGTCGCTGGCTGTATTGACCGAGTTGCATGGAGCACCCTTGGCAAGTGATTATCCGGTCTACCTGCAAGCAAAAGAAATCGACCGGTTTCGCTCAACCAAAGTTGAATCCGCTAGTTTTGACCAGGCGATGTTTCGGGCGAAAAATTGGTGGAACATTTCGAACGGGAGAGAGTATCATGGGTTATGAACTTCAATTCGGAGAGCGAAAAAAATTCGGAGGGATAACCGGGTGACGGCAATAATTCTTTGGTAAGTTTTTTATTTGTGGAACACTGTACAAGGTGAGTGCGTTCGGCGGAATTCCGGCGCGTTTTCCTTCCTGATTAGAAATTTTGCTTCCTCTTGGAGTTGGCCTTGGACCTTTATGGGCTCTAAAATTCTCATAGCAGACGATGACGATCTGGTTCGCACTGCGATCAAAAAAATTCTCAATATGTTCGATCACGAGGTTGTGGCCGTGCAATCAGGGCGGGAGGTTTTGGAACAGGTGTCGGATGCTTTCGACGTTATTGTCCTGGATATCAATATGCCGGACATGGACGGATTTGAGACTCTCGAGCTGTTGAATCGAAAGCAGGTTGATATTCCGGTGCTGTTTCTCACCGGAGCCGGTTCCATGGATTACGCCGTCAAGGCCATTAATCTAGGGGCCTACGATTTTCTCACCAAACCCATCGCCGATATCGAACTCTTCCATGTCAAGGTGAAACAGGCAGCGGAAAAGCGCCATTTTTTATTGCAGGAAAAAGAGTATAAAAAAAATCTGGAAACCGAAGTCCGGTCCAAAACCAGGGAGCTGGCCGAGAAAAATATCCTGCTTGAGCAGTACAGTAACAATCTGGAGAACGCGACCGTCCAGATCATGTCGAGCCTGCAGGCCGCCATGGAAGAAAAAGACGACTACACCGCCGGACACACCCGAAGAGTGACGGAATATGTCGTTCTCTTGGGAGAGGCCGCCGGTATAAGTGACGAAGACGGAGTCGTTCTTCGGAGGGCCTCGCAATTCCACGATATCGGAAAATTGGTCATCGATCTCTCCTGTATCCAAAAACCGGGAGTATTAACCCCGGAGGAATGGGAGCTGATCAAAAAGCATCCGGAAGTAGGGGCCAGCATCATTGAGCCCCTCACCTTCATGAATCGCGAGCGTGATATCATCCGGCATCATCACGAAAACCTTGACGGTTCCGGGTATCCGGACGGCATCGGCGGCACGGAGCTTGACACCCTGACCCGAATCATCACCATTGCCGACAGTTATGATGCCATGACCTCCCGCCGCAATTATCGCAGAAATCTTTCCACCCCCGAAGCCGTGGGCGAACTGCGGCGCTGTGCCGGTTCCCAGTTTGACGGCGATCTTGTCGAACTCTTTGCAGGGGTTGTCCTTTCTGCTCGTTCGCTGTATAAATACTAGCTGTTTTGTTTCGAGGCGAACGCCTTATCACCCAAGTTTTTCCTTTTCCAAACCTATGAAAATCACAAGAGAAGAAGTGCTGCATGTGGCCAAACTGGCCCGTCTTGAGTTAACCGCCACCGAGGTGGAACGCATGACCGGGCAGCTCAATGCGATTCTCACCTACGCCGCCAAACTCGACGAACTGGATACCACCGGCGTGGCGGTCACCACCCATACCCAACAGGTGGTCAACGCCTTCCGTGAAGATGAGGTGCAAGCATCATTGCTGCGGGGACAGGCATTGGCCAACGCCCCGGAACAGAACGGCGAATCGTTTGTCGTGGCCCGGGTTATCAGTTGATAATCTGTAGGGGCTCCTATTAATCATTTTTTTTCAGTATGATCGTACGATGGAACACTATTCGCTAACCCTTCACGAGGCGTCGCAGTTGCTCGATTCCGGTGAGGTGACCTCGGTTGCCCTCACCGAATCGGTTCTCTCCAGGATGGATGTTGTTGAACCGAAGGTGCAGGCGTATTTGGCCGTTGACCGGGAAGGGGCGTTGCGACGGGCGGAGCAGGCAGACGTCAGTCGGAAGAATGGCCAGGGCGGTCCTCTCTGCGGTATTCCGCTGGCCGTTAAAGACGTCCTCTGCACCACCACAATGCCGACCACCTGCGGTTCCCGAATCTTAGAGGATTTCATTGCTCCTTATGATGCCACGGTTATCGCCCGGCTGGATCAGGCCGGGTCGGTTTTGCTGGGCAAGCTGGCCATGGATGAATTTGCCATGGGATCCAGCAGTGAAAACTGCGCCTTCCAGGTGCCCCATAATCCTTGGAAAATAGGCTATGTTGCCGGAGGTTCCAGTGGAGGCTCCGCTGCCGCCGTGGCTGCGGACGAATGTTTCGCCTCTCTTGGTTCCGATACCGGTGGTTCGATCCGGCAGCCCGCCTCGCTTTGCGGCACAGTGGGGATGAAGCCGACGTACGGCCGGGTGTCGCGTTACGGTCTGGTGGCTTTTGCCTCGTCGCTTGATCAGGTCGGTCCCCTGACTAAGGATGTCAGGGATTGCGCCCTGATGATGAATGCCATCAGCGGCTATGACCCCCGTGACTCCACCTCCATCAAGCAGCCGGTTCCCGATTTTACCGGGGCGCTGCGGCAAGGGCTTCAAGGGGTGCGGATCGGGATTCCCCGTGAATATTTCGGCGATGGATTGGACCCGGAGGTCGACCAGGTCGTGCGCCGGGGTATTGCCATGCTTAGGGAGGCCGGTGCGACGATCGTCGAGGTCACCCTGCCGCACACCGAGTATTGCGTCGCCGTTTATTATTTAATCGCACCGGCTGAAGCCAGTTCCAATCTGGCGCGTTTCGACGGAGTTCGTTACGGCTTCCGTGATCAGACCGCGGATACCCTGATCGACATGTATAACCGATCACGGTCCCAGGGCTTCGGGGATGAGGTCAAGCGCCGCATCCTGATCGGCACCTATGCCCTTTCGGCCGGTTATTATGACGCCTACTATAAAAAAGCCTCCCAGGTGCGAACCCTGATCAAGGAGGATTTCTCCAGGGCCTTCGGTTCGTGCGATCTGGTGGTTTCCCCGGTGACCCCGACTCCGGCCTGGAAGATCGGAGAAAAAGCCGATGATCCCCTTGCCCTGTATCTGTCCGACATCCTGACCCTTTCCGCCAATCTCGCCGGAATCCCCGGTATGTCGGTGCCCTGCGGTTTCAACAGCCAGGGGTTGCCGATCGGCATGCAGCTCCAGGCCGGCCATTTCAATGAAGAGATTCTTTTGCAGGTAGCCTATAACCTTGAACAACGGGCCGGCGTTGTTGGAAAAAAACCGGTCATCATCTAAAACCATGCAGATCCCCGTTCCCCAACATATTGCAGCCATCGTCCCCTATCCTCCCGGCAAACCCATGGATGAACTTGAACGGGAATACGGGATTACCAATGCCATCAAACTGGCGTCGAACGAGAATCCCTGGGGCCCTTCGCCCAAAGCGGTCAAGGCCATCGGCGAGATGCTGCACAACCTCCATCGCTATCCCGACGGCTCCAGTTATTCCCTCACCGAGGCCCTGGCCGGTTGGATCGGCGCCGCGCCCGCGGAGATCGTCCTCGGTAACGGTTCGAACGAGGTCATTGAATTCTTGGTCAAGGCCTTTGTCGCCACCGGAGATCAAGTTATCACCAGCCACCCCTCTTTTCTCATGTACCAGAAATTCGTGCAGGTACGCGGCGGGGAGAATGTCGTCATACCCCTGAAGGAAATGGCCCATGACCTGGAGGCGATCAGGGATGCGGTCACCGATCGGACTCGGTTGATTTTTATCGACAATCCGAACAATCCCACCGGTACGCTCATCGCCAGAGAGGCCTTTGACCGGTTCCTGTCCGGCCTGCCGCAGGCGGTAATTGTCGTGGTTGACGAGGCCTATGTCGATTTTGTCGAACCCGCCGCGCGCATCGATATTCTCGGCTATATCCGCCATCCGGAGAATATTCCGGCGGTGGTGTCCCTGCGCACCTTTTCCAAGGCCTTTGGCCTGGCGGGTTTGCGGGTCGGTTTCGGCGTCATGCATCAGGCTGTGGCCAGCCTGCTGCACCGGGTGCGGCAGCCGTTCAACATCAACCTGCCCGCCCAGGCCGGCGCGCTCGCCGCCCTGGACGACTCGGCGCACTATGAACATACCCTGCGGGCAACCGCGGAGGGCAGGGCATGGCTGCACCGGAAGGTGGCCGAGCTGGGCTGCACCCCTTATCCGTCGCACACCAATTTTTTTCTGATCGATGTCTGCGGCGATGCCACCCGGCTCTATGAAGCGATGTTGTATAAAGGGGTGATCGTCCGCTCCATGAAGGCCTACGGCTATCCCGATTTTATTCGGATCACCGTGGGAACGGCTGCGGAAAACCAACGCTTCGTCCTAGCCCTGGCCGAATGTCTGCAGGAATTAGGTTATGTGCGACCATAAACCAATCGTCACCATCGACGGACCGTCGGGAGGGGGCAAATCGACGGTATCACGGGCCTTGGCCGCCAGGCTGCGCTTCACCTATCTCGACACCGGGGCCATGTATCGGGCCGTTGCCTATAAATGCCGGGAACAGGGTATCGATCCGTCGAACCCCGTTCTGCTGGAACCGCTGCTGGCCTCGATTCGGATCGAGCTCCTCCCGGCCCGGGAAGGAGACGACGATGTCCGGGTGATCGTGGATGGAGAGGAGGTGGGGAGGCATCTGCGCACTCTGGAAATGGGGATGCTGGCGTCGAACGTCTCGGCCCAGCCCCTGGTGCGCGGCAAACTTACGGTATTGCAGCGGCAGATCGGGATGGCCGGGAGAATCGTCGCGGAGGGGAGAGATACGGGAACCGTGGTGTTTCCTGAGGCGGCCTGGAAATTTTTTCTCGATGCCAGCCCGGAAGTTCGGGCTCATCGCAGGGCGGAGCAACTGCGGAGCAAAGGAGAAGAGGTCGACGAGCAGCTGCTGCTGGCCCAGATTATCAAGCGCGACCAGGATGACCGGGAAAGAACCATTGCCCCCCTCAAAGCCGCACCGGACGCGATATGTATCGATTCAACCGGGCTTCCGGCTGAGGAGGTCATCGGTTTGATGTATGACCGGATCATCGCCACCCCCTGCTACAAGGGGGAATAACTAAGGTTTCCGGCATCTCCCAATGCCGCGGAGATGCCGGAAAATCAACTGATCAGGCGACGGACTCGATCTTCTCGCCCGCCAGAAAGGCCCGCATCGTTTTCCCCACTGTTCGGCCGAGTTCCACACACTCACCGAGATGCGAATGCTCGGGCACATACTGCACTTTCAACCCCTCATGACAGAGGGTGATGTTCATGTCTTTTAAAATGTCATTCATCATTTTGACCGCCTCACCCGACCAGCCGTAGGACCCGAAGGCCGCGCCGATCTTGTTGGTGGGTCGGAGACCCCGCATGTACATGAGAAAATCGGCCATTCTCGGCAGCATACCGTTGTTGAGGGTCGGTGAACCCAGAACCACGGCGCTCGCTTCAAGCACATCGGTCATAACGTCGCTGCGATGGTTGACCTGCAGATCGAGCATTTTATACTCAATCCCCTCTTCGTGCAGCCCTTCGGCCACCGCCTTGGCCATCATCTTGGTCGATTCCCACATGGTGTCATAGATGATCAGGGCCTTGCCGTTTCCCTGATGAACGCACCAACGTGAGTAGGCCTCGATGATCTTTCCCGGATTAGTCCGCCACACCACGCCGTGGTCAGGGGCGAGCATCTTGATGGGCAGTTGCATCTCCTGGACCTTGGCCAGCAGCTTTTTGACCAGCGGCGAGTACAGGGTGAGAATGTTGGCGTAGTATTTGGTGGCCTCGTGCATCAGCACATCCTGGTTGACTTCGTCGTCAAAGCGTTCGCTGGTGGCCAGGTGCTCGCCGAAAGCGTCGCTGGTGAACAAAATCTCGTCTTCCTTGAGATAGGTGAACATGGAGTCCGGCCAATGGAGCATCCGGGTTTCCAGGAAACTTAAGGTTTTCTTGCCGAGGCTGATCTCTTCACCGGGGGTGATGACGTGATAGGGCCAGTCGGCGCGGTGAAAATGCTGCAGCAACGCCTTGTGACCCATCTTTGAGCAGATGACCTTTTCCGGTTTGATCGCCTCGATGATCTCGGGCAGAGCCCCGGAATGGTCCATCTCGACATGGTTGACCACCAGATAATCGATTTTTTCCGGGTCGATAATGTTGTGGATCCGGTGCAGCAATTCGCCCTTATACGGTCGTTTGACCGTATCGATCAGGGTGATTTTCTCGTCGATGATGAGGAAGGCGTTGTAAGTGGTGCCGCGTTCGGTCGAGTAGCCGTGAAAATCACGGATCGTCCAGTCGACGGCTCCCACCCAGTAGACGTTTTCCGCCAGTTCAATCTTTTTCATGGAATCAATCCTCCTAAAAAATCAATATTAAAAAGTGAGTAGAGTATATCCTCTCTCTATATAGGCCGACAGGGCGGGATGGCCGGACATCTCGCCGATCAGGGGTATTTCCTCTTTGGCGATCAGGTCGGTTACCTTTAATTTCTGGGAACAGGCGCGACAGGCCCCGATGATCAACCCTTCCTCCCTGGCCCGAAGATACAAGGGATAAAGGAAATGACCGGGATCGGCCATGATCGGCACCAGGGTTACCGCCTCGCCTTCCAGGATGATTTTTCCCTCCATCCCTTTGTTCGCCATGTCGAGGCCATTGAGAAGAACATGAATGAAGCACAGAGGGTTGTCGCGGAAGGCCACAAAAATAATTTTTTGCATGGGTAGACCTCTGGGATGATGGGCTTGTTTTGGGGGAGTGGGACGGGGGTGGGGATGGGGCAGCTGTTGTTAACAACAGCTGGCTCCATCCTGATGATGCGGCATGAAAGCCATCATTTCCGGACAGAAACCGACTGCAACCGCACCCCCTCCACCCGGCGGTAAACGAGCGGAGGGGGTGCTTCTTTTCAGGACGCTTCGAATTGGTCTTTTCCCGCGCCACAAACCGGGCAGGTCCAGTCATCCGGGATATCCTCAAAAGCGGTTCCGGGAGCTACGCCATTTGCCGGATCGCCCACCGCGGGATCATACTCATAGCCACAGACAACACAGGTATACTTTTTCATTGCCACATCCTTTTTTTTAAGTTGAAGAGATCAGGCCTTCCACAGGCCGTGAAGATTGCAGTATTCACGGGCGGTAACCGTGTCCGCTTTGATAAAGAACGTCGCCTCCGGAGCTTCGCCGGGGTTGAGGTTCTGGCGGTATATCGTGCCGTCGGCAATCAGTTCAATCCATTCGATCCAGTGCTTTGCTTCCATGGGGTGCGGTACCGCGCCCACCGCGACCTTGTAGCCATCGGTCACCTTGGTGATGACCGGCACATGTTTTTCCCTGGCCGCATCCACGGTGTTTTCGCTCATCAGCACCATGGGCTGACCACAGCAGACCAGTTCCCCGGCCCCGATGTGCAGAACTTCAACAATATTGCCGCAGAGCGGGCATTTGTATACTTCATTTTTCTTCGTCATCGCATGTTCTCCTTGTTGCTGGAAAGAATCTGTTGGCCGGACCCTGTCCCGGGTCCCTGCTGTAACATGGGCAAAACATCGCAAAACAATAAACCATCTTGCCCTGGTACGGAAGGGCCAATTTGTCCGATATCTGCGGGGATCAAGTTGGTGGTGCTACGGTGTGGTTATCCGTTGTGTTTGGCGAGATAATCGGCAACACCGGCTGCGGTAGGGGTCATGGCCTCTTTTCCTTCCGTCCAGTTGGCCGGGCAGACATCGCCATGGGTTTCATGAAACTGGAGAGCATCCACCATGCGCAAGGCCTCATCGATGTTGCGGCCCAGAGGGAGGTCGTTGATCACGGAATGGCGGACGATGCCGTCCCGGTCGATGAGAAAGGTTCCGCGCAGGGCGATTCCGGCGTCGAGGAGGACGCCATACTCCTTGGATATTTTTTTATCAAGGTCAGCCACCAGCGGATACTGGATATTGCCGATTCCTCCTTGATTGACCGGGGTATTTTTCCATGCCCAGTGGGAAAACTGCGAGTCGATGGAGACTCCGATGATTTCGCAGTTTTTTGCCTTGAAGGCGGCCAGGGATTTGTCAAAGGCCAGGATCTCCGAGGGACAGACAAAGGTGAAATCAAGAGGGTAGAAAAACAGGATGACATATTTTCCCCTGTACTCGGAAAGTTTGAAATCCGGTTTCATCGAATTGTCGGGCATAACCGCGGTTGCCGTGAAATCCGGCGCCTGTCTGGTAACTAAAGTGCACATTGTCAGGTCTCCATATCAGTTTGATACGTATAGTTTTTCTGCATAGTTGCGATGAGTGTTGCTCATCGCGTTCTCGGACAGCCTAAACCAGCATGCTTTTTCCCTGCTCCGTAATCTCGTATTTGCATCGCGCCGGACTGGCGACATACCCTTTGTTCTTGAGTGCGGTGATCTGGCAGCTGATCTGTTTGGCTTCCAGGCCGGTGGCCGCTGCTATTTCCTTGCTGCCGCAAGCTTCATGGGTAGTGGCCAAGGCTTCCAGAACCCTTCGTTGCAGTTCGCTGAGAGCGGTGGTTTCACATGTTGTACAGCCCATTTTGCGTACTCCTTTTTCAGTTTTGTGTTCTCTTTGTTTTTGACATTTGGGACAGAGCCCGAAAAATTCAATTCTGCAGCCGGTGAGGCGGTATCCTTTTTTTTGGATCGGATCGACACAAGGCGTGCGGGCATCGGCGGTGGGGATATCATCGATTCGTTGGCATCGGGTGCAAAAAACATGATTATGCTGTTCCGTATCCCAATCGAAACGTTTTTGCCGCCCGCTGATCTCCAATTTATTGATTAACCCGGCCTCGGAGAGAATCTCCAGATTACGGTATACCGTCGCCAGGCTTATCCGCGGCAGTTTTCTTTTGATGCTCTCGTAGAGCTCATCCGCCGTTGGATGCATCTTGCTTCGATTCAGCTCATCGAGAATAATCTCGCGTTGATGGGTCATTCGCAGGGTTCGATTCATTGCCGCCTTTTGGTGAAAAAATTTCCTAAATGTATTTGATAATCATTCGCATGTCAAATATAAAAAAGAACCTCTGTCGGATTAATGAAGGAAAAATCAAGTAAAGGAAAATTAAAAAAGCTGGTTGAACGGAGTGTTGGGAAAGACAAAAGGGCGGGGGAAAGTGAGTGGCACGATGGGACCAAGGGTAAGCAGAAAAGGTGCTTGCTGCCTACCCTTGGCAATGCAATGACGGATTATTATTCGAGAATGAAATCGTCCCGTCTGTTGTGGGCATAATCATCTTCGCTCGTGCCATTGAAAAGCGGACGTTCCTCTCCGTAACTTACCGCCCGGATGCGGCTTTCTTCGATTCCAAATTCACGGAGATAGGCTTTGGCACTCAAGGCACGACGTTCACCCAGAGCCAGGTTATACTCATTGGTGCCACGGACATCGGTGTTGCCTTCAATCAGGACCTTGGTTGAAGGGTTATTTTTCAGATAGGCGCCATTGTGTTCCATGCTCGGTATCTGATCGCTTTTGATGGTTGATTGATCATAGGCGAAATAGATGGGTTTCATCTCTGGAGATGAGCGGCCATGCTCCCTTTTATAGGCGTCGCTTTGGTTATCTCCGTTGAAGGATCCCCCCCCGCCTTTACCCGTGGAATTGAGCCCTTCCTGCGATGGTCCCATTTCTTCGGTGATATTTCCCATCCTGTTGCCGCCGTTCGCATCGGGCAGGGTATTGCCGCTTGAGGCATAGGGAGAAACCTGTTTCGGACCGCAACCGCCCAGGAGCATAACCGTGCAGGTAAGCGTCGTTGCAAGGAAAAGACGGGAAAATGTGCGCATAAGTCAACCTCGCGAAGAAAGTATAGATAATTAATGAATTAAAGCTGATATATACCTGCAACAGAGCGATAACGTCAAGAAAAACCTAGCCTTCCAACCGCTGCCTTTGAAAAGCCGTCGGGGGAGCCGGGGCTCGTCCCGTGCGATATGTCAACTGTTTGATTTAATAAAAAAAGCATTATTTTTGCCAATCCGGGCAATCGCCACGGCTTCTTCGAAGAGGAGAACCCGCCGGGATCGGCTCCGCTTCAGAGAAAACCCCTTGACGCACGCGCAACACAGGATAGACTGTTTCATAAGTTTGTACAGGAAATAGGCAGGTTCAGTATCTCATCCGACAAGGAGTCAACGCATGACCACCGCTTTTTCCCCCTGGCTGATCTGGTTCCTGTCCGGTATCGTCGTTATGCTCGCCGAACTCGCTGTTCCCGGTTTTGTGATCATCTTTTTTGGGTTGGGCTGTTGGGGGGCTGCCGTAGCCGCGGCCATTGCCCCAAGCGCTTACTCCAGCCAGCTTGTCGTCTTCCTGTTGGTGTCGTTGATTTCGCTTGTCACACTTCGGAAAATGGCCATGCGGATCTTTGTGGGGCGAAGCGAAGGTTCCGAGGGCGATGTTACCGGAAATGTGGCGGTCGGCACCCGAATCAAAATCGACCAGGATATCGAGCCCGGCCGGGAAGCGCGCGTGCGGTACCGAGGGACCATGTGGACCGCGGTTTCCGAGGACCGAATCCTGGCGGGATCGGAAGCCGAAATTATCGGGGTCGACAAGACCAACCGGTCCTGCCTCAAGCTCAAGGCTGTCGAACGTCTTTAAAAAACCTCTGCCCGGAGAGTTCCGACATTCCGAGGTTTCCAGACCATAAAAACACAAGGGGAATTTCTTTATGACTCCGACTCTCATTGCCCTCATCGCCCTCGCCATCCTGGTCATCGTCACCCTGGTCAAAGGGGCGGTTATCGTCCCCCAAAAGAGTGCCTTCATCATCGAGCGTCTCGGCAAGTTTGACCGCACGCTTGAAGCCGGTTTCCACATCCTCATCCCCTTTGTCGACCGCGCCGCCTATGTCTTCAGTCTCAAGGAACAGGTTGTCGATATCCCCGCGCAGATCTGTATCACCAAGGATAACGTCAGCGTGGAAGTGGACGGCATTATTTATCTGGAAATCCAGGACGCGAACAAGGCGGCCTACGGCATCGACGACTACCTCCGCGCCGCCACCCAGTTGGCCCAGACCACGCTGCGTTCCGCCATCGGCAAAATCGATCTGGATAAAACCTTTGAAGAGCGTGAGAAAATCAACACCGAAGTGATCGATGCCATTGATCAGGCGGCGATGTCGTGGGGAGTCAAGGTCCTGCGGTACGAGATCAAGGATATCACGCCGCCCGTGTCGGTGAAACAGGCCATGGAGGCCCAGATGACCGCCGAACGTCAGAAACGGGCTGATATCGCCACGTCCGAAGGCTTGCGGCAGAGCATGATCAACCAGTCCGAGGGCGAGAAGCAGAAACAGATCAACGAGGCCACGGGCAAGGCCGCGCAGGTCACGCTCATTGCCGAGGCGGATGCGAAGCGAATCGAGCTCATCGCCACAGCCACGGCCGAGGGCATCAACAAGGTCGCCGCAACCATCAAGGAAGAAGGAGGCATTGAAGCGCTCAACATGCGTTTGGCCGAGCAATACATCGGCCAATTCGGCAACCTGGCCAAAACCACCAATACCGTCATTATGCCGAGCAATGTCGCTGATGTGGCCGGCATTATCGCCACGGCCATGTCCACGGTCAAGGAATTCAAGGCGAGCTGAAGCCGCGGATGGAGTGCGAGCCCTTCAAAGGAAGGGTGGTTGCCGCCGCAGCTTTTTTTTAGGGATCAGTCTTTCGGGTAACAGTCATCTCACACTTGCCGCAGTCAAAAGCTAATTGATACTGGCCGGTGTTGTCGGTGAGAATCAGAGGTTCAGCGGGCGGCTTGCCCTTCATTTCCGCTTGGGGACACATTCCCAACTGTGCTTTTATGCAATACCTGGTCGTCATCAACGCGCAGCCTTTGACATCGCTTGCCCGGAGAAGGGCGGGGTCGATGTGCTGAACGCCGTGTTGCCGGTAAAACTCCGCTGTTTTTTTATTGGTGATGTTGTCAGAGTAGTCGACCTCAAGGGCGGGCCAGGGGTGCCTGCTGGGCCTCCGCTCCTGGGTCGCCGGGGGGTACGATTTGAGACGGGTCTCCAGATGGCGGCTCAAAGCCTTTCTGCGAAGGTCATTGAATACAGCGGAGGGGAAGAAGCGTTCAGGGGCCAGCGTCAGAGCAATATCACCGACCGCGAAGACCGTCCCGCCGCTTTTATTGAGCTGTTGCCGCGCCACCGGTTCAATTGAGCCGCTTTTTTTCGCGTTTTCCTTTGCTGCGACGATCGTCGTTTTTGAAACGATGCCATCCTCGTCAGTGATCTGCAGCTCCAAACCCTCGGCAATTTCCACCAAGGTCATTTGAACAGAAATGTTTCGGCAGAGCCCGCTCTGGTCGAGGAGTTTATTAAAGTGGGTGTCGGCATTGCGAAATATTTCCGTTCCCGCAGACAGCTGCAACCGAGCCGTGCCGTCTTTCGGATATATTTTCCGGCCCTCAACACGATTCACCTTCACGCCGACCAGTCCGTTTTTCTGATGAAAAAAGCAGAGGCCGTCACCATTGTGAACGGCTTCGTCCCCTTCAAGGGTAAAACACCTTGGATCCACGGTAGCGACGCGGCCGAGCTTCCTGCCGATGGATTTAGGGGTGCGAAGTTCTCCCACCGCATTGCTTCGCCCATTGAGAAAGTAATCGGTTTGTCCCCGACTAAACGACCGCGAAGGGTCGGGGGTAAATCCGAATCGGCACCTCCCTGAGGAGGCACGCTCCAGATCCTCTCTCGAATCGATGATCGCATCCAGGGCCAGACGGTAGGTTGCCGTCACGTTTTTTACATAGTTCTCATCTTTGAGACGACCTTCGATTTTAAACGAACCTATCCCCGCCTCGATAAGGGCATCAAGATGTTTCGACAGATCCAGATCTTTCAGGCTGAGCAAAAACCGGTCTTTTTCAAGGATCCGGCCCTTGCTGTCCTTCAAAGAGAACTTGTGTCGGCAAAACTGGGCGCACTCACCCCGGTTGGCACTCCGGCCGGCCACAACTTCACTGATATAGCACTGGCCGCTGTAGGAAACGCAAAGCGCCCCATGCACAAAAAATTCCAGAGGAACCGAGGTTGCGGAGCGGATTTTCCGTATCTGTTCCAGGCTGAGTTCCCGGGCGAGAACGACCTGGGTAAAGCCCGCTTTTTCTAAAAATTGGACCTTTTCCACGGTCCGGTTGTTCATCTGGGTCGAACTGTGGAGCGGTATGGGGGGCAAGTCGGACGCTAGCAGACCCAGATCCTGAATAATCAGGGCGTCCGCTCCCAGTCCGTGCAATTGATGACAGAGCTCCACCGCCTGGTCCAATTCATCGTCATTTAACAGGGTGTTGAGTGCTACATACACCTTTGCCCGGAACTGATGGGCATAGACCACCAGTTTTTCGATATCAACGAGGCTGTTGGAGGCCGCGGCCCTTGCGCCAAACCGAGGGCCGCCAATATAGACGGCATCCGCGCCATGATTAATGGCGGCAATACCGCAGAGTGTGTTTTTGGCAGGAGCCAGGAGCTCAATTTCCCGTGAAATCATGGCCGTCCTCGAGCTCCAGGGTTGTTTTTCAATGCCATTCAGTTTTCCGTCGTCTCGGCTTTATACAGAATCTCATCTTTGAAGACCTCGATCGAACTGCCCGTTTCCAAAGGAAATCCTGGGGGTAATTTCGTCAGTATCACTCCCAGGACCGTTTCATCTTCAATGTGCTCCACTTCCAAGTCCAGGTAGCCGCCATCGGCACGGAAATTTTCCCCGAAGCCAACCCTGAAAAAGGCCCTGATGGTAATCACATCACCGACATTGAGCTTCTTGAGATCGACACCTGGGTAATTGGGGATCTTATTGGGGTAATAATTGAGTATTTTTGCATTCTCGAGATTGAAGATGTGGTATCCGTCCTCAAAAATGTCATTAAATAAGGGAAAATTTTTATGCTGGGGCAGGGATTTTAATAGTTTCATTATTAACTTGTATTGATCGTTAGTTGCAATTACTGATAACTGTTTAATATAACATATTTTTACGATACTGTTTTTCCCGATGGAAATGAAGCGGAATTCCTGTGCCTCGTGTTTCCGGCTACAGCGTAAAATAAGACATGCGTTACCCAAATGCGAGGTCTGCAACAGGGAGAGTTTTTGTGTGGACGGGCTTAATAGTGTTCTCGACCTTGACCTGGAAACCGTTCAGCACAATCAAAGAAAGAATGCGTTGTCACAATCCGGCTCCTTGAGAGTCTCTCCCGCTCAATTGAAATAAAGCTCAATGCATTTAAAGGCTCACTTATGGAAACAGGAAGTATCAGCGAATACCTCAAATTTTTTGTTGCCCTGCTGGCGATTGTCAATCCCATAGGCACCATCCCGATCTTTATTAATCTGACAGTCAATCAGGACAAGGTGACCCGCAACAAAAACGGGTCCGTGGCTTCCCTCTCCATGGGGATAATCCTCCTTGTGGTCCTGTTCAGCGGCGAGGCTATTCTTCGATTCTTCGGGATCTCCGTGGGTTCTTTCCGGGTTGGCGGCGGCATTCTGATTTTGCTGATGGCTATCTCCATGCTGAATGCCAAGATGAGCAATGTCAAACAAACCAAAGAGGAGGAGCGCGACTCAGTCGAACGTGAAAGCGTGGCGGTCGTCCCCCTTGGCACTCCGCTCCTGGCCGGCCCCGGAGCGATCAGTACCGTTATCCTCTACGCCCAGCGCTATACATCTGCTGCGCACTATGTGTACCTGTTCGGTGGTATCGTGCTCCTGGCATGCCTGACCGCCTTTTTGTTCCGACTGGCCCCCACCATAACCCGGATGCTTGGCAAAACCGGCATCAACATTGTAACCCGGCTCATGGGTCTGATCATGGCCGCGATGGGAGTGGAGTTCATTGCCCATGGTCTCAAACAGCTTTTTCCGGTTCTTGGCGGTTGAGAGCCGGCGATGGTAAAAGGAGAACGAAACGATAGCATTTCATCAATCCCACCAACAGATCGGGAGGTGTATCGCCGCCGTTTCCTGGCGTGGACTTCGACCGGGGCGCTGCAGCTGATCAGGTTTAAGTTGATTGAAAATCGGGGGGTGCTGACCAGGACCAGCTTGACAGACGGCATGTCTTCAAAACGCCGAGTTGGTGCTCGATCTAACCTGCGGATAATATCTGGTAAAATATAGGGGGCGGCGTTACCGCTGACGGAGAATTTTCATTGGTTTTAAAAGTGCCTCTGGAATAAAAAAGGCTGGCATAGTACCCTGATAATCCCGGTACTTCAAGGTAATATTTTGAGGTGGATTAAGCCGTTGTCCGGAATCCCGTTATAAGAGGGAGAGGCTGATCGCCGAACAATCAAACATAGAGAGGAACGACATGAAAGAGATAATTATTTACGGAAAACAGGGCTGACCCTATACCACCCGCGCCCGTGAGGCGAATCCTGATCATGTCTATCACGACGTCAAGCTTGATTCCCGTTTCATGGAGGAAATGCTGCAACACAGCCGGGGCCAGCGAAAAGTTCCGGTGATTGTTGCTGATGGACAGGTTACCATAGGATACGGGGGCTCCTGAGGTGTTTAGCATTTCGGCGGTCGCCGAAAGAGACACAAAAGATAAGGTTTTGGACGGGTCGGACCAGGGAGACCGATGAAAAAGAGATGCGGATGGTGCGGCAGCGACCCTCTTTACAGGGCGTATCACGATGATGAATGGGGAGTCCCCGTGCATGATGATCGGCGCCTTTTCGAGTTCCTCGTGCTGGAAGGCGCTCAAGCGGGGCTGAGTTGGTTGACCATTCTGAAAAAGCGGGAAAGTTACAGAAAAGCCTTTCACGGCTTTGATTGCGAACGTATTGCCGGGTATTCGACGGGAGAGGTTGAGCGTCTATTAACTGACCCCGGAATTGTGCGCAATCGCCTTAAGATCGGATCCGCGATCAAGAATGCGCAAGGCGTTCTCGATATTCAGGAAGAATACGGCACCCTTGATACCTTTATCTGGCGCTATGTTGAGGGAAAGCCGATACAGAATGCCTGGAGGTGTTTGGAAGAAGTACCGGCCCGGACAAAGCTTTCGGATCAGATGAGCAGTGATTTGAAAAAACGGGGTTTCAATTTCGTTGGCTCAACCATCTGCTATGCATTCATGCAGGCCGTCGGCATGGTAAACGATCACACCACGGACTGCTTTCGATACCGGGAAATCGCGGACCTTGCTCAATAACCGCCGGCAGAACCCCATTATCACTCTCAGGAGGGCTCATGATTACCGTCATTGTCGAATTCAAACTCCCGCAACCGATCTCGAACAATCAAGCCCGGGATATTTTTTTGAGCACAGCGTCCAAATACCGGGGGATGCCCGGATTGATCAGGAAATATTACTTTATAACCCCGGATGGTACCAAAGCCGGCGGGATCTACCTTTGGCAGTCGCGTCAAGATGCGGACCGCCTGTATACGGACGAATGGAAGGCGTTTGTTCGTGGTAAATACCAGTCCGATCCCACCTTGACCTACCTTGAGACCCCCGTTGTTGTCGACAATGTCGTAAATGAAGTCATCTCGAATACGTAGGGGGAGACTCTACAGTCCCCCTGGGAGTCCGCTTATGACCACCTTTTCAAGGAAAACTGCGCACCAGAGGTGCAAACATGAGCAAACTGCTTACTGTTAGTACCAGAGATTCTCTCTCTTTTTAAGAGACGTAAATCTGTGGCCAGGGCCGCGGAAAATGAGCTGCATTCCTTCGGAAGTGGAGGTGCTTTATGGGGTACATGGCCTTTGTTCTCCTTGCCGTAATACTGCTCATACTGCTCACCTATCTTCGCTCAACTCTCCGCCAAGCCACTGCCGGCTTTTTCATCCTCCTCGTCCTGGGCCTCTGGACAGCCCGATATCCCGCTCCGGTTACCCTGACCCTTTTGGGGTTTGCGCTGTTGACCGCTCTGGTCCTTAACCTTCCCTGGCTGCGCAAATGGTTGATCTCTCGCCCCCTGTTCAATCAGGCAAAGCGGATCATGCCGCGGATCAGCAAGACCGAACAGGAGGCGCTGGATGCCGGCACCCTCTGGTGGGATCAGGAAATCTGGAGCGGTGCGCCGGAGTGGAACAAGCTGTTTGCATACCCGGAAACCAAGCTCACCGCGGAAGAACAGGCCTTTCTCGACGGTCCGGTGGAAGAGCTCTGTTCGATGCTCAATGACTGGCAGATTACCCACAAAGATTTAGACCTCCCCCCCAACGTTTGGGAATGCATCAAAAAAAATCTATTTTTCGGCATCATCATTCCCAAGGAGTACGGCGGTCTTGGTTTTTCCGCCACGGCCCACTCGGAAATAATCGTTAAAATCGCCTCCCGCAGCATCCCGGCGGCCGTCACCATCATGGTCCCCAATTCCCTGGGACCCGCGGAACTGCTCATGCACTACGGCACCGAAGAGCAGCGGGCGTACTACCTTCCCCGTCTGGCCACTGGCGAGGAAATCCCCTGCTTTGGCCTGACCGGACCGGAAGCGGGCAGCGATGCCGGTTCCATCCCTGACCGGGGAGTTATCTGCACCGGCGAATATCAGGGAGCAGAGGTGCTGGGCATACGCCTCAACTGGCACAAACGATATATCACCCTTGGCCCCATTGCCACGCTCATCGGTCTTGCCTTTCAACTCTCAGATCCGGACCATCTCCTGAGGGATCAGACCGAACTGGGCATAACTTTTGCCCTCATTCCCCGCACTACACCGGGGATTGAAATCGGCAGCCGTCATTTTCCGCTCAATAGCCCTTTCCAGAACGGTCCCAACAAAGGCCATGATGTTTTCATCCCCTTGGACATGGTCATCGGCAACAGGGCCGGTCTGGGCAAGGGTTGGTCGATGCTCATGGAAGCCCTGGCTGCCGGGCGGGGCATTTCGCTGCCCGCTCTGTCGACCGGGGCGGGAAAACTCGCCAGCCGCGCAACGGGCGCCTATGCCATGGCACGCCGTCAGTTCAACCAGCCCATTGCCCGATTTGAGGGGGTGGAAGAAGCCCTGACCCGAATCGCGGGTAACACCTATATCATGGATGCCACCCGGCTGCTGACCGTTCATGGTATCGATAACGGTGAACGCCCCGCGGTCATCACCGCCATCGCCAAATACCACCTGACCGAACTCATGCGCAGCGTCGCCAATGACGCCATGGATGTGCATGGAGGCGCGGGCATCTGTCTTGGCCCCCGCAACCTCTTTGGCCGCATGTACCAGGCTGCGCCCCTCGGCATCACTGTGGAGGGCGCCAATATTCTCACCCGCAGTTTCATCATCTTCAACCAGAGCCTGCTGCGCTGTCATCCCTTTCTGAGACGAGAGATTGACAGCATCACTCAGCAGGATCCGGCCCGGTTCGACGAGGCCCTGTTTCAACATCTCGGCTTTTTGCTGAGTAATTTCTCCCGGTCGCTGGTGCATGGCCTGACCGGCGGCGTGCTGATCCGTCCCACTCACGGCAGTCGGGTTGTGCAAGGATACCTGCGCCAGATAACCAGACTGTCTGCAGCCTTTGCCCTCCTCGGCGATCTTTCCCTGTTGGTCCTGGGCGCGGATCTCAAACGTCGGGAGAAGTTGACTGCCCGGTTAAGCGACACCATTGGCCACCTTTTCCTGACCATCGCCGTGATCAAGCATTTCACCAACCAGCAGGAGCCGGAAGAGGATCGCCCCCTGCTGCATTGGGCCTGCCGGAAAAACCTCTATCTGGCCGAGGAAAGTCTCTGGTCCTTTGTCCACAACTTTCCCCTGCCTCCCCTTGCCGGCCTGTTACGGCTGACCCTTTTCCCCTTGGGCCGAAGGCTCAGGTACCCGAGCGATCGGCTCGGCCATCAGGTTGCCGCCCTGATCACCGCGCCGACCAAGGCCAGGGATCGTCTCACCCTGGGTGTCTTTGTCCCTGCCTATGCGGAGGAGGGTACGGAAACCCTGAGCAAGCTGGACTGCTACCTCCCGTTGATGGTCCACTGTGAGCAGGCGGAGGAGAAGATCCGGATGGCCCTGAAGCAGGGTTTGCTTGCGCAATCCGACCCCCTGGCCCGGGTCGCCGAGGCCGAAGCGCAAGGCCTGATCAGTGCAGAGGAGGCAGGCAACCTCCGCAGGCTTGAACAGCTGCATCAACAGATCATTACAGTGGATGATTTTTCCAACCTGACCGGGGAGGAGGCTCTATGAGCAGCGCAGGTCCCGTGTATATCGTTGATGGCAACCGCACGCCCTTTCTCAAGGCTGGCGGTAAACCCGGACCGTTCAGTGCGGCCGACTTGGCGGTGGCGGCGGGCCGCAGCCTGCTCGCCAGGCAACCCTTTGCACCCGAAGACTTGAGCGAAGTCATTCTGGGCTGCGTCATCCCCAGTCCGGGTGAGGTCAACATCGCCCGAGTGGTTTCCCAGCGCCTGGGCTGCGGGGTCAAGGTGCCGGCCTGGACCGTGCAGCGCAACTGCGGCTCAGGGATGCAGGCCCTGGAAACCGCCGCGGACCGCATTCGTGACGGCCATTCCTCCCTGGTGCTTGCCGGCGGGGTTGAAGCGATGAGCCATGCGCCCATCCAGCTCAACAACGAGATGGTGGGCTGGCTGGGGGCATGGAACCGGGCCAAGTCGACCAGGGAAAAACTGCGGCTGCTGGCAACTCTCCGGCCCCGCCATTTCCGGCTGGTGATTGGTATCCTCCAAGGGCTCACCGATCCGGTGGTCCATCTCAACATGGGCCAGACGGCGGAAATTCTGGCGGAAATGTTCCGGCTTACCAGGGAGGAGATGGATACCTATGCCGCCCGCAGTCATCAACGTCTGGCGAGAGCCTTTGACGAGGGCCGGATGGAAGAGGTCTCTTCCCTCTACACCGCTGACGGCAGGTACTTCACCGAGGATGACGGCTTGCGCAGGGATGCATCCATGGAGAAGCTGGCGCAACTGAAGCCGGTTTTTGACCGGAAGTTCGGCCGGATCACCGCGGGCAACAGCGCCCAGATCACCGATGGCGCGGCCTTGCTGCTCCTGGCCGATGAAGCGACCGTTGCCCGCTTGCACCTGCCGGTCCTGGGCTGCATTGAAGCGACCAGGTGGGCCGGGGTGGAGCCTGCGCACATGGGATTGGGCCCGGTGCATGCGGTGGAAGCCCTGCTCCGCGCCCGCAGCCTGAGTGTGGCTGATATCGAGTACTGGGAGCTGAACGAGGCCTTTGCCGCCCAGGTCCTGGCCTGCCTGAAAGCCATGGAAGATCCCTCCTACTGCGCCACCCACTTCAACCGCGATCAACCGCTGGGCCAGATCGATCCGGACCGGCTCAATGTCGATGGCGGCGCCATCAGCCTGGGGCATCCCGTGGGTGCCAGCGGCGCGCGTATCGTTCTCCATCTGCTCCATGTCCTCAAACAGCACCGGGCGACCCGGGGCATCGCCACCCTCTGCATCGGGGGCGGCCAGGGGGGCGCCATGCTGATTTCACGGCCAAGCAGCGCCATTGATGCTACTGAAAAGGAATGAGGTCATGAATACTGCCAAGCAAGCCTACCGGCATTTCCAGCTGCAAACGGATGAGCATCACCTCTGTTGGCTCACCCTTGACGTCAAGGAGCGGTCAACCAATGTGCTCAGCCGGGAAGTCCTGAATGAGCTGGAGGAGGTGATTCGGGAGGTGCGCCAACTGTCTCCCAAGGCCCTGCTGATTCAATCCGGCAAGCAAAACGGCTTTATTGCCGGGGCGGACATCAATGCATTTACCGATCTGGGCACCAGGGACGAGGCTCTGGCCCTGATCAGACAGGGACAAAACATCTTCAGCCAATTGGAGCAGCTGCCCTTTCCCACCGTGGCCCTTATCCACGGGTTCTGCCTGGGGGGCGGGCTGGAGCTGGCTCTGGCCTGCACCTACCGCATTGCAGTCGATGAAACGGATACCCGCATGGGTCTGCCCGAGGTGAAGCTGGGCATTCATCCGGGCTTTGGCGGTACTGTCCGTCTGACCCGACTCATTGGCGGTGCGGCCGCCCTGCCTCTGATCCTCTCCGGTCGCCTGCTCAACGCGAGAGAGGCGGCAAAACTGGGGATCCTTACCCATGCCGTGCCCAGGCGCCTGCTGCGCAGCGCCGGGGTTCAATTGGCCTTTGCTCCACCAAAAAAACAGCAGCCGACCCTGCTTGCCCGGCTGGCCGGATCATCATGGGGACGATCCCTGGTAGCAAAAGCGGCCGAGCGCAAGCTGCGGCACAAGGTCCGCCAGGACCACTACCCGGCGCCCTATGCCGTGCTTGACCTCTGGCGGCAACATGGGAGCTCCTTTGACTCCATGATGGAGCAGGAAGCCCAGTCCGTGGCTGACCTGATCAAGGGAGAAACCGCGCAGAATCTCATCCGTTGTTTTTTGCTGCAGGAGCGCCTTAAATCGCTCCCCGGGACATCGGACTTTACCCCGAAGCAGGTACACGTGATCGGCGCCGGCGTGATGGGGGGAGACATCGCCGCCTGGTGCGCCCTGCGCGGGCACAGGGTTTCCATCCAGGACAACAGCCACGAGATCCTTGCCCGCAGTGTCAAGCGGGCGGAACAGATGTTTCAACGCCAGCTCAAGCAACCCCATCTGGTGACCGCTGCCAGGGATCGATTCATCCCCGACCTGCGGGGCGATCTTCTCGCCAAGGCGGACGTGATCATCGAGGCCATTTTTGAAGACGTCACCGCGAAAAAGACCCTCTTTGCCGCCATTGAGCCGCGGATGAAGGAAAATGTGCTCTTTGCCACCAATACCTCATCCATCCCGCTGGAAACCCTGGCACTCGACCTGCGGCATCCGGAGCGGCTGGTCGGTCTCCACTTTTTCAATCCCGTCGCCAAGATGCAGCTGGTCGAGGTGGTCAGCACCACCTCCTCTTCGGATGAGAGTATCCGCAAGGCCATCCGGTTCACCAAGGGCATCGGCAAGCTGCCTTTGCCGGTGCACAGCAGTCCGGGATTTCTGGTCAACAGGATCCTCATGCCCTATCTGCATGAGGCGGCCGTTCTCGAATCGGAGGGGATTCCGGCCGCGGCCATCGACCGGGCTGCCGAGGAATTCGGCATGCCCATCGGCCCGATTGAACTGATCGACATGGTCGGTCTGGATATCTGCCAGTCGGTGGTCGCCTTTATGGGTGACCAGCAAGAGGTGAAGATGCCTGGCAGCTTCCAGACCTTACTCCAGCAGGGCCGGTTAGGAAAAAAGACCGGGGCCGGCTATTACACCTACGCCAACAACAGGCCCAAAAAGGAAAAGCCCGGTAAAGGCTACCGGCCGCCGGCTGATCTCACCGACCGGCTCATGCTTCGACTGATCAACGAGAGCGTGGCCTGTTTGCGGGAAGAAGTGGTCAGTGACGGCGACCTGCTCGATGCGGGCCTGGTGTACGGGACGGGATTCGCCCCCTTTCGCGGCGGGGGGATCCATTATGTGAAGCAGCAGTCAGGTGCTGCCCTGTACGAGCGGCTGGCTCAACTGCGGCAGCGTTACGGCGATCGTTTCCGCCCTGATCCCGGTTGGGACCAATTCATGTAATCCACAACCGATGGAGAAACGAGGGAACATGGCGCACGGCTCCTCTCTTCCTGCACAGGAGGATGGTATGCGGAACTCTACAGACTATCTCGCACCTGTTTCGGTCAAGACCCTGCCCGGCTTATTCTGGAAACGGGTCGAGCGTACCCCTGAGAGGATAGCCTATCGTTTTTACGACAAGCTCAAGGACCAGTGGCAGGAGATTACCTGGGAGGCCATGGGAGCAAGGGTTGCCCAATGGTTTGCAGCCCTGGCCGGAGAAGAGCTCGCACCCGGAGACCGCGTCGCCCTCATGGTCCCCAACGGGCCGGACTGGGCCGGCTTCGACCTTGCCGCCCAATCCCACGGACTGGTTGTCGTCCCCCTGTTTGCCAACGATCGACCCGAAAATATCGCCTACATCCTGGAGAAAACCCAGGCCAAGGTCCTGCTCTGCCCCGGCCTGGCCTACTGGAACGACCTGGAACCCGTGCTCCAGCGCCTCACCCGGATTCAGCGCATCGTCACCCTGGAATTCTGCAAGCCGCAGGGGCTGGACCTTCGGATAGTCTGCAGCAGCGATTGGCTGAATGTCGAGCCGCAAAAGCCGCAACATCTGCCCCAAAACAGCGACGATCTGGCAACCATCGTCTTCACCTCGGGAACCACGGGACCTCCCAAGGGGGTGATGCTCAGCCATGGAAATATTCTGGACAACTGTTTTGCCGGGCTGCGAGCACTCACGGTGTATCCGGAGGATGTTTTTCTTTCCTTTCTGCCGCTCTCCCACATGCTGGAACGTACGGTGGGGTACTACCTCCCCATCATGGCCGGCGCCACGGTGGCCTATACCCGCTCCATCCCCGACCTGATGGAGGATCTCGCCACCATCAGGCCAACGGTATTGGTTTCAGTGCCCCGCATCTTTGAACGGATATACGCCTCCATTCAGGCCAGCCTTGCCGGCCGGTCCTTTGTTGCCCGCCAGCTCTTTACCCTGGCGGCGGCCAGCGGCTGGCGCTCTTTTCTTCATCGCCAGGGCAGGGCCGGCTTTCACCCGCTCCTCGTGCTGAAACCGCTCATCCACAGCCTGGTTGCAGGCAAGGTGCAGGCCAGACTGGGAGGCCGAATCCGGGCGATCATCTGCGGCGGCGCTCCCCTGGCCCCTGAGATAGCCCGTCTGTTCATTGGGCTTGATCTGCCCTTGCTGCAGGGCTATGGGCTCACTGAAACCAGCCCGGCGGTCAGCGTCAATCGCCTTGAGAACAATGATCCCGAAGGGGTCGGCCCGCCTCTGGCGGATATCGAGATCTCTCTGGATCGATCCGGGGAACTCCTGGTTCGTGGAAGCTGCGTTATGCAGGGCTACTGGCAAAATGAGGAGGCCACCCGAAAAACCATTGATACCGAAGGCTGGCTGCACACAGGGGACAAGGCCCGTTTCAACAACGGTCATATCTACATTACCGGTCGGCTGAAGGAGATCCTGGTGCTGAGCAACAGTGAAAAGGTGCCGCCGGTCGATCTGGAAATGGCGATCATGCTGGATCCGCTCTTTGACCAAGCCATGGTCATTGGCGAAAACAAACCATACCTGACCCTGCTGGCCGTGGTGGATCCGGAACAGTGGCAAGGACTCTGCTCTCGCCTCAACATCCCGGCGGGAAAAGAACAGTTAAGCCATGAAAAGGTGCGGCAGGAAGCCCTTTCCCGGGTGGAAAAACAACTGCGGCCTTTCCCGGGTTTTATGCGGATCAAAAAGATCACCCTCACCCTGGAGCCGTGGACCGTGGAAAACGGCCTGCTCACCCCTACCTTGAAAACCAAGCGGGAGGCGATTGCCGCTCAGTACCAACACGCTATCCGGGCAATGTATACCTGATGGACCTAAAAAGCGATTTCCTTGATCCAGAATACAGCAACGAGGCCGCCTTTTTTCTGATGAATCGCCGGGCACAACCAAGTAAAGGAAGGAAAGAAAAAGAAAGAGTATCTCTGGAGCGAATTTCGGGAAACACAAATGGCAAAATATAGGCAAGGCACAGCGCCCGCAGTACTCTTTGTAAATGGAGAAGTCGTCTTTGCATTTCGAGAAGGAAAGCTGGAACTCAAGGACGAGCAGGTCCGTGCGAATAGCGGTGAACTTCACGATAAACTGATCGCAGCCGGCGCCATTTGCGTCGAGGACGGCCGTATTGCATTCTCGGATGATCGACGATCCCTTGAAAAATGAGGGCAGAGCGGAACGCTGTGGAAACCGAGCCTCAACCTGAACAACCGAACGTACCAATGCAGACGTTCTCTCGCTCCCAAAGGAAGCGCTTGGGTTTCTGGTTGCTGGGGATCGTATTGCTGGTCGTTCTGGTGCTGGCGGTTTCGTTCCTGCTGGCAGTGCATTTGCTTTCTTCCTCAAAAGGAAAAGAACAAATACAGCAAACACTGTTTGCCCGCACAGGGATTGAAATCGGCTATGAGAAGATCGGGATCGGCTACTTCCCCACCCCGACTCTTGAATTGTATCAGCTTACCTTTTCCCTCCCGGATAAGCTCAAGGGCAGGGCCGACACCCTGCGGATCACGCCGAAGATTGCTGAACTGCTGACAGGAAAACTGGATCTGGGCAAGGTTGAGCTGAACCGACCGGATATTACCCTTGAACTGGCGGAACCACAGCCAGCCGGGAGTCAGGGTATTTCTTTTACGCCACTGCTTTCCGTTTTACCGGCTCTCCATTTGAACCTTATCGATGGGCGTTTTTCGGTTGCCGCCGGCACCCGAAATTTTGCCGGCGAGCATCTGGATCTCACCCTGAA
>Ga0074197_1000406_pt1 | contig 55666 bp, 54 predicted proteins | sample EPASupsiteSAE305_FD_64526 | JGI IMG/M metagenome (GOLD analysis project Ga0074197, IMG submission 64526) | Bioremediated contaminated groundwater microbial communities from EPA Superfund site, New Mexico - SAE3-05 reassembly with SPADES | ecosystem: Environmental > Aquatic > Deep subsurface >...
TATGAGCGTATTCAGCTCAAAACAAAGCTGACACCCTACGAGAAACGGTGCCAGCTTGCGTAATCAAAAGATATTCTACGATAGGGCTTTTCTTTCTTTGTCTAATCGCCGGGGTTCAATCCAGTTAAACCCTGGGATCTTTTTTATTGGTTTTAAAACCTTATTTATCATCAATGCTTTCAGGAAGCTTTAGTGTTTCTTCATTTTTATTCCAAGTCTCGCGCGCTTTTTTGCGGTCTTTTTTATTGCGTTCATCTTTATCAAGATATTCTTCTTCCCAATCATCATGCCGGCCTTTGCGACGTTGTGGGGTAACCGATACCATTTCCACCAGGATAACATCGGCACCTATTTTTTTGATCTGCCGCCAATCAATGACCAGATCATCATTTTTACCAAAAAAGTTAAACAGCCGGCTTTCACCAGGCAAGACGATATTTTTGATTGTACCGTCATCTAAATCCAGCTCGATATCTTTGATATAGCCGATCCTTTTTCCATCTATAACATTGATTATATCTTTATGACGTAGGTCTGAAACACGAAACATCATCCTCACCTCTTCTTTATCTATATGCAATGAGTAGTAATAAAACAACTTGTTATAAAAAGATTTATTTTATGTTTTTACACAAAAACATAAAATAAAAACTGTATAACTTAACTATTGACGCACGATATATAGTAATGATAAAATGATAATGATACAATATAAGGTGTAGCTGGTTTTTATTTTTTGCCAGTTGGATGATTATAATTGTTGCCGGCGTTAGGAGGATGGATGCCATGCGTTGTGTTTTTTGCGGCCATGAAGATTCAAAAGTTCTTGATTCCCGCCCCGTAGAAGAAGGAAAAAGTATCAGGCGGCGCAGGGAATGCCTGGAATGTGGCAAACGCTTTACTACTTATGAAAGAGTGGAAGATTTGCTACTGATCGTGGTAAAAAAGGATAATCGCAGAGAGGTTTTTGATTCTAATAAGATATTAAATAGCTTGATTAAAGCTTGCGACAAACGTAGCGTGTCTCTATCAGTATTGGAACAGGTAGTTTCCGATATCGAAAAAGAATTGCGCAATAGCTTAGAGAGGGAGATTTCCTCAGCCCAAATAGGGGAATTAGTAATGAAACACTTGCGTGACATTGATCAGGTCGCTTATGTTCGCTTTGCTTCCGTATACCGCAAGTTTGAGGATATTTCCATGTTTATGGATGAATTACAGGAATTGCAACAAGAACTTAAAAATAATACTAAAGCGGACAAAACCCCTAGCAATGAAGGAATAAATGATATTTAATAAAAACAACCCAATAGTTTGGTTTTGGTGAATTAATCCAAAGCGGGAAAGGGAACTCCTTTTCCCGCTTTGACATGGTAAATAAGGCTTTAGAAAAAAATAAAGATGATAAAATAAAAAACTAAAAACAGCTACTACTTCTTGTTAAAATTTAGCTTAAATTGCTGTAAATGCCTAGAAAGAGCGGTATTTGGAAAGTTGTTTATCCAAAGGCCCGATGATATAATATTTTTATGCCGAACAAAAAAAATTCTAAATCTAAATATCGCAAAAAAAGAAAGAAAAAGACGGCAGATATCATTGCCCTTCTTTTGATAATTGTTGTGCTCTTTTTTGCGGGGATTGCACTCAAGGATTATATACTTGCCAAGATCATCAGCTTCGAAGTGGCACGTGTAGATGTTATCAATGAGTATACCCCGGCAAAGGCATATGTTTTTCGCCATGAATACCAGGTCTTAGCTCCGGTAGCCGGTGAATTTGCACCCTCGCTGGCAGAAGGTGAGCGGGTAAAAGACAATACTATTATCGGTTACATAAAGGGGACAGGGACATCTAAAACTGCCGTTTATGCTACAGAGGCAGGTATCGTTTCTTATTCCTTAGATGGTATGGAGAAACAGATGTCCGCCGATAATCTCGAAAAGACCGATCTGGATAAAATTACCAGACTTTTCCCGATTAGCAAGGAAAATGATGAGGAAAACTTTCCTAATCAAAGTAAAGGCCGGCCTGTGGCCAGGATAGTGGACAACCTTCTTGATTATAATGTTTTATTGGTCGCAGATGAGAGCACAAATGATCAAGGAGAAAAAGTGACACTACCCGAAGATGGTAGGGTCAAGTTTGTAATTATCGATGATACTGCGAGTTCCGATGCTGGTATACAAACTTTTTCCGCAAGCATTGAGCAAAACGGGACAATCTCGGCAGGTTCTTATCTTTTGACCGATGTTTCTTCCGAAGAATCATATTTTCTGAACAACCGTTATTTTGCTGTATCTTTGATAACTGAGTCTTACTCCGGAATTGTGGTGCCAGCTTCTGCTATCATAGAGAAAGATGGCAAGCAGGGAGTTTATATACGCAGTAAAAATGTACTTGCTTTCCAGGAAGTTAAGGTAGATGGTATTATCGGCAAAGAGGCAGTAATTGAGGGAGTCGATGCCGGAACAGATGTTGTAGAAAATGCCAAAATAGCTAAAGAGGGACGTCGTATATATTAGGGGGAATTTTTATGACAATAGCGCAATCTATCCGCCTGGTAGAAGAAAAAATCAATGCCGCTCAAGAGTCAAGCAACCTAGCCGCAAAAGATGTATTACTCTTGGTGGTATCCAAGACCCAATCGGTAGAAAGGATACGCGAGGCTTTGGATGCCGGACTAGTAAACCTAGGAGAAAATAGAGTACAGGAGTTATTAGATAAATATGATCAGCTGCCGGATGCCAAATGGCATTTGATTGGCCATTTACAGACCAATAAAGTCAAATACCTGATTGGCAAAGTACAGATGATCCATTCCCTTGATAGTCTGGAGCTAGCTGATGAAATACAAAAGAGGGCAGCAGCAGCCGGGATGGTGATGCCTGTTTTGGTGCAGGTCAATATTGCTGAGGAAGAAACTAAATTTGGCATGAAGGAAGAAGAAGTTGAAAATTTCTTGCATGCCGTCTCCAAATATCCCAATCTTAAGGTCAAAGGCTTAATGACTATTGGCCCATTTGTTGACGATCCAGAGGAGATACGCCCGGTCTTTCGTTCTTTGCGCCTTCTTGCCGATAGGATGCGGGCCTTAAATATCCCTAATATTGATATGGAACACCTTTCGATGGGGATGAGTAATGATTATGAAGTGGCCATACAAGAGGGAGCGACGATTGTCCGCGTAGGTAGCAGTATTTTTGGTCATCGTATATAATTTATGATTTGGCAGGAAATAGCCTTATTATAGAGAAATTTATGTATTTAGGGCGCTAAGCCTGTATAATTGGTATTAATACTAATAAAATGGTTATAAATATAGGAGGGACTAAAATGGGTCTTTTGGATAAAATGAGTGGTCTTTTCTTTAAGGAAGAAGAGGAAGACGTCGAAGAAGTACGCGAAGAGCAAAGAAAACCGATTGCTATGCCTGATGAGCGGCCTGTTTGGAAAGAACAGGAGAGTAAAAAAGGCAAACGTACCAATCTCATGACTATCCCCGGTAAAGATGCTCTTATGGAAATGGTCCTGGTAAAAGCCACATCTTATGATGATATGCAAGTCATTGCCAACCATATCAAAGAAAGAAAAGTCGTAGTAGTTAATTTTGAGGAAATGGATAAAGACATTGCTCAAAGAATGGTCGACTTTTTAAGCGGCGCTGTTTTTGCCTTAGATGGACTACCGCGTAAGGTTTCCGGCGGTACCTTTATCTTTAGCTCTAGTGCTGTCGATTTAAGTGGGCAAATTATGGAAGGTGAGGCTTCTGCTTTTGCTAATTCGGGCATGTTTTCCCGCTTCGATTCAGAATGGTCCAGAAAGTAATGCTAACAGGCGGTGGTTGTAATCTTACTTGCATATAAAATATACAAAACAATTTTTATGGCTTATTATGCCATCTTTATCATCAGGATTGTTCTCTCTTGGATCAGAATATATCCTAAAAATAGATTCCTTGGTGAGGCAATGCGTTTCATCTATGATATGACGGAACCTTTCCTGGCATTTTGCCGTCGTCTTTTACCGCCTCGACCAGGTTTACCTTTTGATTTTTCGCCAATTGTAGGCTTTCTCATTTTATCGCTCATTGACGCCATTATCACCCGTATATTTGCGGCTATTGTTTATTGATTTCAAGCTCCGCCTTACGCGGGGCTTTTATCTTGACTAAAAGCACGCAAATGGGTATAATATGTTGTAAATGAGCCATTAGGCTTTATATCAAGCAAAAGTGATGAAGAGGACGAGAAGCAGTGAAAGATCAAGCGAGCCTGGGATGGTGGAAGCCGGGTTTGGAAGCTGCTTATTCCATCACCTCGGAGTGGCGGTTCGAAATTTGAGGGCTGTCCGGTGGCGACCGTTATCCGCAAGAGAGGTCTGCTATTATTTTAGCAGGCAAAAAGGGTGGTACCGCGGAGCTTTTCGTCCCTAGACGAAGGGCTTTTTTTATTGGCATGAGAACAAAAGGAAAGTAAGAAAGGAAAATAACAATGGAATACGGAGAAAGCTTAAATCTACCCCAAACAGAATTCCCCATGCGGGCTAATTTGCCCGAAAGGGAGCCCCAAATACTGGCTAAATGGCAGGAGATGGATATTTACTATCTCTCTTTAGAGAAAAACGCCGGTAGGCCTAAATTCATCCTCCATGACGGGCCGCCTTATGCCAACGGGGATATCCATTTGGGGCATGTTCTAAATAAAGTACTCAAGGATATGATCACCAAATACAAATCGATGAATGGTTTCGACGCGCCTTATGTTCCTGGCTGGGATACACACGGCTTGCCTATTGAGCAAAAAGCCATCAAGGACCTGGGCATCAACCGCCATCAGGTCAGCAAAGTTGAATTCCGTGATAAATGCAAGGAATTTGCGCTTAAATATGTCAATATCCAACGCGAAGAATTTAAGCGCCTGGGCGTGCGCGGGGACTGGGATAATCCTTATCTGACCCTCAATCCCCATTTTGAAGCCATTCAGATCGGCGCTTTTGGCGAAATGGCTAAAAAGGGCTACGTTTATAAAGGCTTAAAACCAGTTTACTGGTGCCCAAGCTGCGAGACTGCTCTCGCCGAAGCGGAGATCGAATACGCCAATCATAAATCGGCATCTATTTATGTCAAATTCCCGGTCAAAGACGGCAAAGGGCTTCTACCTGAAGATGCTTTTGTCGTGATTTGGACGACAACCCCTTGGACCATCCCTTCGAATATGGCTATCTGCTTGCATCCGGATTTTGAATATGTCCTCGCGCAAGTAGGGGAACCTGGCGAAAAACTCCTTGTAGCTAAAGAATTGCTACCTAACTTTTTGCAGACTATCGGCAAAAAAGATGAGCCTTGCACCATTTTGCGCGAATATAAAGGACGCGATTTAGAACTGGCTGTTTGCAAACATCCTTTATTTGATAGGGATTCCCTGGTCATAAACGGTGAGCATGTTACTTTGGAGGCCGGTACCGGCTGCGTACACACCGCGCCGGGACATGGCGTCGACGACTTCATCGTCGGTAAAAAATATGATCTGCAAGTTCTTTCGCCGCTGGATAACAAAGGCCGTTTCACGGAAGAAGCAGGTCCTTTTGCAGGCTTGGATACCAATGCCGGCAATAAAGCAGTAGTCAAAGCGCTGGAAGAAGCCGATGCTTTGATGAAATTCTCTCTCTTTGAGCATCAATATCCCCATTGCTGGCGTTGCAATTCGCCCATCCTTTTCCGGGCCACCGAGCAATGGTTTGCTTCCATCGACGGCTTCCGCGAAAAAGCCTTAGAAGCAGTAGACAATGTCCGCTGGATTCCTTCATGGGGGCATGACCGTATCTATAACATGATCCGCGACCGTGGCGACTGGTGCATTTCCCGTCAGCGCACCTGGGGCGTGCCAATTCCTATTTTTTATTGCGCCGATTGTGGCGAAGTCATCATCAACGATCAAACTATTGGCCATTTGCAGGAGCTTTTCCATGAGCATGGTTCTTCGATCTGGTTTGCCAAAGAAGCAGATGAACTGCTACCGCCCGGATTCAAATGCCCTAAATGTGCTTCCTCAAACTTTACCAAAGAAACCGATACCATGGATGTTTGGTTCGATTCCGGTAGCAGTAGTTTTGCTGTCCTAGAAACCCGTCCGGAACTTTCTTGGCCGGCTGATATATATTTGGAAGGCAGTGACCAACATCGCGGTTGGTTCAATTCCTCGCTCTGTATCTCAGTTGCTAATAGAGGCGTAGCTCCTTATAGGCAAGTCTTGACCCACGGATTCCTGGTAGATGAAAAAGGCATCAAGCAATCAAAATCTCTTGGCAATACAGTCGATCCTTTAAAAGTAATTGAGCAAATGGGTGCCGACGTTCTTCGTCTATGGGTATCATCAGCTGATTACCGTAACGACTTAGCGGCATCTCCCGCTATCCTCAAGCAGGTTTCGGAAGCCTACCGCAAGATCCGCAATACGGTCCGTTATCTTTTGAGCAATCTTTATGATTTCGACCCTGAAAAGGATATGGTAGCTTCTGAAGATTTGCCGGAGCTGGACCGCTGGGCATATATCAAAACTCAAAGGCTTATAGAGAGGGTCTTGGAAGCCTATGAAAATTATGAATTCCATATCGTCTATCACAGCATCCATAAATTCTGTGTGGTGGATATGAGCACATTCTACCTGGATGTGGTCAAAGATTGCCTCTATACGGAAATACCCGATTCTGCAAGCCGCCGTAGCGTGCAAACTGTTCTCTATACTATAGCCCAGGCCCTGATGAGGCTCTTGGTGCCTATTTTGGCCTTTACCTCCGAAGAAATTTATTCTTATATGCCTAAAAAGGATGACGCACCGGTAAGCGTACAGCTACTCGATATGCCTAAACCTGATACCTCCTGTTATGACGAGGCTTTGGAGGAAAAATGGGAACAAATTCTCGAAGCCAGAGAAATCGTTTCCAAAGAACTTGAGAACGCTAGAAAAGATAAGACCATTGGACACTCTTTGGATGCGCAGGTAGAACTCTATCCCGATGGGGAGCTTTATGCTATCTTAAAGACTGTAGAAAAAGACCTGGCCAATATCTTTATCGTTTCCCAAGCATATTTACATTCGCCAGATGAAAACAAGGAACTGCGCAGTGAAGCACGTTTAGCGGCTGTGGTTTCCCAAGCTAAAGGCGAAAAATGCGAACGTTGCTGGATATACAGCGAAACAGTAGGTGAGGATAGCGAGCATACTTCCTTATGTAGTCGTTGTGCTAGCGTAATGCATCAATTATCTTAAAAATAAAGAGCTTAAGCTTTTGCTTAAGCTCTTTATTTTTTAGGCTATATACCAGATTTTATATAGCTAATTCTTTTTAGCAGCTAATTTCTTATAATGTTATTGTTTAGCTTAAAAACACGAAAAAAGGAAAACTAATCAGGGCAGAGAATAGAAATATCTAAAAAAGCATGTCCATATTTCGACATTTATGTTAGAATGTTTCTTAATAGAAAAATTGCGAACCCCCGGAATTACCCTATATTACCCGGGTGCAAAGAACAGTTGTTGCAAAACTCATCTTAAGGAGGATTCGCAGATGAATTTTTTTACCGGAAAACCATCTCCGGAAGCGTTGTCATTTTTTAAAGATAGAAATATCCTTGATCTTGCGCATTTTTCTAAGCAGGAACTGGAAACAATTATGAATGTCGCTAATTATTATGAAGAGTCTTTGAACGCAAAAAAGAGGCTTCATGATATGGATGGCAAGATTTTAGCAGCTCTCTTTTTTGAGCCAAGCACACGCACCAGGCTTTCCTTTGAAGCGGCGATGCATAGGCTGGGAGGGAATGTAATTACCGTAACAGAATCTGCAGGCGCGCAAACATCTTCTCTGGCTAAAGGTGAGACGCTTTCTGATTCCATTACCGTTATCAATGCCTATTGTGATGTGATCGCCTGCCGAAGCCCAATACATGGTGCACGTTTAGAAATTGCCCAAGCAGCCACTGTTCCGGTTATCAATTGCGGCGACGGTGTCGGCCAGCACCCTTCACAGGCTCTTTTGGACATATATACTATTATCAAAGAAAAAGGCGGTATTGACGGCCTGACTTTTGCCTTAGTAGGCGACTTGAAAAATGGACGTACAGTTCATTCCTTGGTAGACGCGTTGGCAATGTATGATGTCAAACTAATCTTTGTTTCGCCACCAGAACTGAAAATGCCCTCATTTATTTATGATAAACTAGCGGCAAACGGCATACCGATCGAGGAAACCGATAATTTGCTATATGCATCTAAAAAAGCAGATGTTTTATATATGACCCGTATCCAAAAAGAAAGATTTGAAGATGTCCAGGAATATGAGCGGATCAAAGATGTCTTTATACTCACTGATTTACATGTTGCCCTGCTGCCACCGGGGGCGATTATCCTTCATCCGCTACCCAGAGTAAATGAGATCGTAACTGATGTGGATTCCTATCCTGGAGCGGCCTATTTCCGTCAAGCAGCCAATGGACTACCGGTGAGAATGGCGCTGCTAGCCTTGGTTACAGGTTGTGTATTATAGTTTTTGCCTTTTTTAAACCTCCGCAAAAGCGGGGGTTTTTTTATTATTCTAACAAATATTTATCAGAGTTTAGGGCATAATTGTTATAGGAATTTACCAGTAGCACTCAAATATATGGAGGGTATCAGGTAAATGGCAGAAGAAATAAAGTATAATATGCCTATAATAGTTCCCAAACAGCATCTTTTACAAAAAGAACAGACCGGAAAGTCTGATGTGGATAAAGAGCTGGATAAGATTGACAAAAAAGAAACAGATATGCCAAAACCTCAGGAGGAGAAATCTGAGGTTGATACAGAGCTGGATAAAATAACTGCAGCCGCAAAAGCAGCAGAGAGCACTGAAGGTAAACCTCCGACAGGAGAACCTAGTGAAGAGTTCTTGGAAAAATTGCGCTGGCTGGCGACTTATTTCGAAAAAATTAAAATCGGTGATTATGTGCAAATGATCCAACAGCCCAAGCGACTGATCAAAGTTAATTTTTTAGTAGGTATCGCCAGGGGCATCGGTATCGGTATCGGATTTACGCTTTTAGGGGCATTTACACTATATCTTCTTAATAGGCTGGCGATTCTTAATCTTCCTTTGATAGGAGATTTCATCAGTGAGCTTATGGGTTATGTTGAAAAGGCTAGGGGTATTCGTATATAAATTTTGCTAGGGCATAATACTATTTTACGCCATATTATTGTGCTATACTATAAAAAAAGAACCTAGAGGTGCGAGATGTTGTGGATTATTGTGGTCATCGGACTTGCGATTGACCAGTTAAGCAAATACATAGTTTTAACGAAGATGGATTATCTGCAATCTATTACTGTGATACCAAAACTCCTTGACCTTACTTTCGTAATGAATGATGGCGCCGCCTTTAGTATCTTACAGGGGAAAGTACCTGTTTTTATCATTATTACCTTCGTCTTTGTGGCGGCGCTAATCATCTTTTACTACCGCCAACCTAAAGAAGAAAAGCTTTTGCGTTTTTGGTTATCTGTGCTTTGCGCGGGAGCTTTGGGCAATCTCATAGACCGCATACGCTTTGGCAAAGTCGTTGATTTTTTTGACCTTCACATCTGGCCAATATTTAATTTCGCAGATATGATGGTCGTCTTTTCAGTAATTGCCATTGCTATTTTGATTATTTTCCCGCAAAAAATTAAGAAAGGGCATAAGCATGACCTATAAAATAGTTAAAAAAAACATGCAAAAAGATGATACTTTTAGTGTAGAGAAAATCGAATCACCAAAAGATGCAGGCAGAGTAGATTTATTTCTGGCTGGAGCTTTTCCTGGTCTTTCCCGCTCACGTATTCAGAACATGCTTAAAGCGGGCGAAATTACAGTTAACGGCAAGGAAGCAAAAGCAAATTTGCAACTGGCGGGGGGGGAGCAAATTTGCCTCTACATCAAGAAGCCGGTGCCTCTTAGCGTAGAACCGGAAGAAATAGCCCTCGATATCCTCTACGAAGATAAAGACATTGTCGTAGTCAATAAGCCACAGGGCATGGTAGTGCATCCGGCAGCAGGGCATTATGGAGGTACTTTAGTCAATGCTCTTTTGCATCATTGCGGCGATCTTTCCGGCATCAACGGCATAATGCGGCCTGGTATCGTACACCGGATAGATAAAGATACTTCCGGCATCCTGGTAGTGGCGAAAAATGACGCTGCTCATCAGGGATTGGTCTCTCAATGGAAAAAACATAGTATCAAACGTCTTTATATCGCTTTGCTACATGGGGTGATCGCAGAAGGAGCAGGCATCGTCGACGCACCTATCGGCCGCTCCGCCAAAGATAGAAAAAAGATGGCTGTCGACCCTCAAAAAGGACGTTCCGCCATTACTCATTATCAGGTATTGGAACGTTTTGCAGCTTTTACTTTGGCGCAATTGCGCCTGGAAACAGGACGCACGCATCAAATTCGCGTGCATATGAGCTATCTGGGCCATCCGGTGGCAGGTGACCCTGTTTATGGTCCTAAAAAGTCAAGTCTCCATCTTTCTGGACAAGCCTTGCATGCCCAGGTATTGGGATTTAACCACCCAATTAGCGGAGTGTGGATGGAATATAGCACACCACTACCGCCTTATTTTGAGGAGCTTTTAGAAACACTCAGGCGCGGAGATATTTAAGTAAGGAGATATTTATTTAATTTTAAGGGAGGAGAGAATATGGCTGACTTATTTGATATCCAGGCGGAGAAAATTTTATCCGCGCAAGCGCCTTTGGCGGCTAAAATGAGACCACTGACTATGGACCAACTGGTCGGGCAAGAACAGATCATAGGCCCCGGCAAACCCTTGCGCAAGGCTATCGAAGCCGATCAACTCTCTTCTTTGATTTTTTATGGACCTCCTGGAACTGGCAAAACTACCCTGGCAAAAGTTATCGCGGGTAGCACTTCCCGTAATTTTGTGCCACTTTCGGCGGTCACATCAGGCATTGCCGAAGTACGGGAAATGATTAAAAATGCCCGCGAGGATTTACGGCTCTACGGTAAGCGTACCGTGCTTTTTATTGATGAAATACACCGCTTCAATAAAACGCAGCAAGACGCCCTTCTACCTGCGGTAGAGGATGGCACGGTGGTTTTGATCGGAGCGACAACCGAGAATCCTTATTTTGAAGTCAATCGGGCGCTGCTTTCCCGCTCCCGTATATTTCGCCTTGAGCCTCTTTCGCAAGAAGATATCCTTGTTCTTTTGCGCCGCGCTTTAGTCGACGAAAAAAGGGGTTTGGCCGCGCTACATCCGCAAGTTGACGAAGATGCGCTATTGCATTTAGCTAATATGGCCGGCGGTGATGCCCGTAGCGCTTATAATGCCCTTGAATTGGCAGTTGTTACTACTGAACCTGCTAAGAATGGACAGAGGCATATCGACTTGGAAGCAGCTGCTCAAAGCATCCAGAAAAAAGCTCTTTGTTATGATAAAAAAGGGGACTGGCATTATGATGTCATTTCCGCTTTCATCAAAAGCATGCGTGGTTCCGACCCGGACGCTGCCTTGTATTGGCTGGCTAGGATGATCGAATCAGGTGAGGATCCGGAATTTATTATGCGGCGAATCGTTATCTGCGCTGCCGAAGATGTAGGCCTCGCTGATCCCCAGGCTTTGGTGGTAGCGATGGCTGCAGCTAATGCCGTACACTTTATCGGCTGGCCGGAGGCTCGCATACCTATAGCCGAGGCTGCTCTTTATGTAGCCTGCGCGCCCAAGTCCAATGCTGCTTATATGGCTATCGACGCAGCAATGCAAGATCTGCAAAAAGGCGCTTTTTCCGGTGTGCCGAATCATCTGCGAGACAAAAGTTATCCTGGAGCTAAAGAAATGGGTCTCGGCAAGGGTTATTTGTATCCGCATAACTATCCGGGAGGTCATGTTGTTCAGCAATATCTGCCCAATGAATTAAAAAATAAAATTTATTATTTTCCTACAGAATACGGCAAGGAAAAAGAAATCAAAGCCCGCTTATCCGATATCAGAAAAAAGAGCGGCAAAAAGAATGATACGGATTAAAGAACTATTTATTTAATAATTTTTGTGCCCTTGACAAAGAAAAAATAACATGGTAAGATAAACCCAAGTTTGGAGCTAGGGATTAAATTAGCTTGATATGATAGGCAAGAGAAAGGGAGAATTCGTATGTACAACGAGAAGGTGCTGGAACATTTTAATAATCCCCGTAATGTGGGTGAAAGTGATAAAAAAGACGGCGTAGGTCAGGTGCAAAGCCCAGCTTGTGGCGATACGACTTTTATCTATTTGGATGTGGAAGACGGGATAATCAAAGATATTAAATTTAAAACTTTTGGTTGCGCCGCCGCTATCGCTTCCAGCAGTATGCTGACGGAAATGGCTAAAGGCAAAACTTTGGAAGAAGCGAAAAAGATCACCAATGAACAAATCGTAGATGAGTTAGGCGGACTGCCAGCCGTAAAGATCCATTGTTCCGTATTAGCTGCTGATGCACTAAGAGCAGCTATTGAGGATTATGAGCAAAAACATACTCAAAAATAGTTTTTGTGAAAAATTTTATTGATCAGCTAAAAATAGCCGTTTTATACGGCTATTTTTTTTTATGAATGGCAATAATAAAAACATAAATATCGGCAAAGAAGGTGGTTTTTTGTTAAAGGGAAGAGAAATCAAAGGTCTGCCTGTTTTTGCTGGGATGAAAAGAGAAGAAATAGGCAGAGTTGTAGATATGGTAGTCAATGCCCAAAGCGGAGCACTGGAGTCTTTGGTAATAATGGGCGGCGGCATGTGGCAAAAACTACTTTTTGTAGATCTATCCCACGTGCGCTCCATTGATAAATCCGGGGTTATCGTTCCTAATAAAAGTCATATTAAACGTCTTCCTAAAAATACAGAGACCCTCTATCAAAAAGGCTGGATGGGGAGCAAGCTGGTTTCCGCTACAGGTGAAGATAAAGGAACTGTAGCAGATGTAATGATTAAAGATGGGATGATCAAAGGACTGGAGATATCTTCAGGTGTTTTAGGCGATCTACGCTCAGGTAGGGAATTTATGCCATGGCAGAACGTAAAGGTGGACAAAAATTCTTTTATAGAAGGAAATATACATGATGAAAGCTTGTCTTAATAAACTTATGCCAAAAAAAGGAGGATGTTTATGACTCTTTGTCCGGTATGCGGTAGTAGAAAAGTAGGAAAAATAGAAATGGGTAATTATTTTTGTTGGGATTGCCTTATAGTTTTTAATAATCAAAATGAGGCCTTCCAGGTATTGGAGGATGGAAGCCTCATTGTTAACGGGAGGTGATTTTAATGAGAAGAAGCTGGTATCGTTGGTTCCTGGCTGGTAGTATGCTGGGAGTAATGAGCGCCGCAATGCAGCGTAAATCCTCACCGAACATGAGAAGAATGCGGAATAATGCCGCCAATATGACATCCCGTATAGCCAGGGGAGCCGGTCAAACCATCAGCTCCGTGGGAGATGATTTGGCAAGGAGAATGCGCTAAACGCTAAACAGGGCTTCGGGTTTCCCGAAGCCCTTTGTTTAAAAAAATAAGGAGACTATACTATCAATGGCAAATGAAGCAGAAAAGCCCGATAAAGGTATGATGGAAGAGTATGGAGGGCAAGAAATATCTTTTAAAGATATGCCTTATCAAAAAATCACAAAAGGTAAAAGCGGCAGAAGCAATCTTTTATTAAATCTTGCTATCGTGGCATTTATTATTATTTTAGGCCTGATTGTTTATTCTCTCAGGAGTGTTTTGCTGCCTTTTTTTCTGGCTGTTCTTTTAGCCTATGTCTTGCTGCCGGTAGTACGTTATTTTGTAAAAAAGCATATACCAGTGGCTTTCGTGATCCTGATAGTATATTTGTTGATCCTTTTAGCACTCTATTTAATTGTATTCATCGCCCTGCCTAATTTTATGGAAGAATTGGAAAACCTCTCTATTTATTTACCTGATATGACCTCGCAGGCGCAGGGCTGGTGGGATAATTTTCGGGGCAAGATAGAAACTTTGGCCCTGCCTACCAGCCTCCAGAATAGTATTTCTAGCTTTTTTTCTTCTACAGAGCAAAAAATGGGCGGCTTCTTGCAAAGTTCCTCTTTCTCTGTTTCAGTTTTTCTGCGCTATTTAGGGTCTTTTTTACTGGCACCTATCCTCAGTTATTACATTCTACGGGATAAAGAGGTAATCAAAAAGAAACTCATTTCTCTTCTTCCGCCTGGTGAAAGGCCAGAATTATTAAGAATATCGTCCGACATTAATCATCTTATCCGCCAATTCATTTTTGGTTATGTATTGGTTGCTTTTATGGTCGGAGTTTTAACTTTTATTGCCTTGTCCTTGATGGGGGTTAAATATGCTTTACTTTTGGGAATGATTATGGGTGTAATGGACTTGATCCCTTATTTCGGGCCTTTTATTGGGATGATACCGGCGGTTATTTTTGCCTTGATGCAAAGTCCGACATTAGCGATTCTCGTAGTGATAGTCCTTGGCGCCATCCAGCAATTTGAATCTGTAATCCTCACCCCCAAAATCGTGGGCGGCAGGATAGGACTGCATCCTTTGGTGATTATTTTCGTAGTCATGGCTGCAGGTTTATGGTTTGGTATCCTGGGAATGATATTAGCAGTGCCTGTAACAGCTGCTTTGCGATTAATTATTGCTTATTTTTATAGCCGTTTGGTAGCCTGGCAGGGGAGAGAAGCAGGCGCTTAGTATTCAAATCAAACAAACCCCTGTACAAAGCTGGAAAAAGTGGTAAAATAAAGAAATACAGAAAGGGGAGTATTTGATGAAGGGAAATGAGATACGCAGCAAATTTATAGATTTTTTTGTAGCTAAAGGGCATACCCATGTCCCCAGCTCTTCCTTGGTCCCATTTAATGATCAGACATTGCTTTTCACCAATGCCGGTATGGTGCAATTTAAAGATACATTTCTCGGCGCGGAACAAAGGCCTTATAAAAGGGCAGTTACTGCACAGCGTTGCCTTAGGGCCGGTGGCAAGCATAATGACTTGGATACTGTAGGGCGTACTGCCCGTCACCATACTTTTTTTGAAATGTTGGGTAATTTCTCTTTCGGAGATTACTTTAAAAAAGATGCTATCACTTTTGCCTGGGAATTCTTGACCCAAGAATTAAAATTGCCAGTAGAACGGCTCTATATCACGGTCTATGAGAAAGATGATGAAGCTGCCCAGCTATGGACGGAAATTGCCGGTATTGAACCTTCTCATCTCTTTAGAATTGGCGAAAAAGATAATTTTTGGGCTATGGGGGATACCGGACCTTGTGGTCCTTGTAGTGAAATATTTTTTGATAGGGGTGAGTCACACCGTTGTAATGCTCCTGAATGTGGCATCGGTAAATGTGATTGTGACCGCTATCTGGAAATATGGAATCTTGTTTTCATGCAATTCAACAGGGATGCATCAGGCAATCTTACTCCTTTGCCTCATCCCAGTATTGACACCGGCATGGGCTTAGAACGTGTAGCGGCTGTATTGCAAAATGTGGAAAGCAATTATGAAACTGACCTGATGCGCGGGCTGATTGACGGCGTAGTTAAACTTTGTGGCAAGCCTTATGATGCGGGTGCAGCTGGCTTCCCATTCCGTGTTATTGCCGACCATGCCCGTAGTTGTTCATCTTTGATCTGTGACGGCGTTTTACCTTCTAATGAAGGTAGGGGTTATGTATTGCGCCGTATTTTGCGCCGCGCTGTGCGCTTAGGTAAAACACTTGGCTTAGATGAGCCTTTCTTATATATGATGGTCCCTTATGTCAGCCAATCTCTGTCCGGCACCTATCCGGAACTGGCGGAAAATGAGGCCAAAATTGCAGACGTTATTAAAGCGGAGGAAGAACGTTTCCAAGCCACTTTGCAAGATGGGATGGCTGTAGCCGCGCAAATTGTTGCTAAAACCAAAGAACAAGGACAAAGCCAGATCGCCGGGGAGGATGCTTTCCTGCTCTACGATACATATGGCTTTCCGCTGGACCTAGCCATAGATATCGCAAACGAAAACGGCATGACTCTCGATGAAAAGGGTTTTGCCGATGCCATGGAAAAACAGCGGCAGCGTGCCCGCGCCGCCCGTCAGGAAGGCAAAAACTGGGATGAGAAACAAAATCTCATCCGACTTTTGCAAGGCTTGGCACCTACGGAATTTATCGGCTATACCGATCTGGAAGGTAATGGCGATATTGTCGCTATCATCTGTGACGGCAAGAAAAAAGACCTGTTAGAAAAAGGTGAAAGCGGCTTTTTGACACTTACTTCCACACCTTTTTATGCAGAAAGCGGCGGACAGGTAGGGGATAGCGGCATTATCAGCACCCCTAATGGCACGCTTAAAGTTATCGATACGCAAAAATTACCAGGAGGGGTTTTCCTCCATGAATTTATAGTCGAAAGCGGCTCTGCCGCGGTGGGTGATAGCATTCACGCCATGGTAGATAAAGAAAGACGCTTAGCTATTTCCCGTAACCATTCAGCGACGCATTTGCTGCATAATGCCCTGCGCCGTCTTTTAGGAGAACAGGTTCATCAGGCCGGTTCTCTAGTGGAAGATGACCGCTTGCGTTTCGACTTTGCGCAAAACGCTCCCATGACCGCAGAACAGATCAAAGCTGTGGAAGATGACGTCAATGCTCAAGTATTGGCAGATTTGCCTATTACCACCCGCCAAATGGCTCTTAAAGAAGCGCAGGCGGAAGGCGTTTTGGCTTTCTTCGGTGATAAATATGGCGATATCGTACGCATGGTAAAAATGGGCGATTATAGTAAAGAGCTTTGCGGCGGTTGCCATTGCAGCTCTACGGGACAGATTGGCTTCATTAAGATTCTCGGCGAAAGCGGCATCGGCTCAGGACTGCGCCGTATAGAAGCATTGACCGGCAACCAATCCTTAGCATATTACAGAGAGAAGGAAGAAGGCTTAGCTACCGTAGCCGATTTACTAAAAACTAATCCGACCGAGGTAGTAAAGAAACTGGAAACTCTGCTTAATGAACACCGCGCTCTGGGCAAAGAATTAACAGCACTGCGCGAAAAAGTATCCAATGATGCAGTCTTGCGTCTGGCGGAAAAGGCGGAAGAAATTTCTGGTATCCGTTTGTTGGTGGCAAAAGTATCGGCTCCCGATATGCCAGCCCTGCGTAATACGATGGATTTTCTGATGAGCAAAATTCCCTCCGCAGTTATTGTCTTAGCTGCTGTAGGCGATGGCAAGGTTCAAGTCGTGGCCGGAGCCAGCAAGGAAGCCCAAAACCGCGGCTTACATGCCGGCAATATCGTCAAAGAAATAGCGGCAATGTGTGGCGGCGGCGGTGGGGGCAGGCCAGATATGGCACAAGCTGGAGGCAAAGAGCCTGATCGCCTAGATGAAGCATTAAAAGTGACTTCTAAAAAAATAGCTCAGGCCTTGCGTCAATAATTTTCTAATTATTTGATATATCTTTTCTTTTTTGCTCGAAGGAAAACTCTTCCGATTGGAGAATATAATACCTGTACCTCAACTGTTATCCGAAAGGGAGGTGGCCTTTTTGGCTGAAGATAATTTTGCTAATCCTTTGAACAAACGTCCCGAAATGGAAGAGACCATGAGTTTCAATGTTAGAAAAGAGGAAGATTTAAACCCCAGTGATGTTTTGTTAGCTGTTTATGCTGCACTTAGGGAGAAAGGGTATAATCCCATAAACCAGTTGGTCGGATATCTCATCTCCGGCGACCCTGCCTATATAACCAGCCATAAGCAGGCCAGAAGTTTGATCCGTCGTGTTGAAAGAGACGACTTGATTGAAGAATTAGTATCTCATTATCTCAAAGATATTAAATAAAGGGTGGCTATGCCACCCTTTTTTAAAACTTATAAACAGGAGGGGATCACTTGGAATATCGCAAGCTGGGCCATACTCCATATGTGGTCTCACGTATTTGTTTTGGCTCTCTTACCATAGGTCCTCTGGCCGGTAATCTATCCCTATTAGAGGGCGCGGCCGTTATCAGGGAGGCTTTAGAGCGGGGAGTCAATTTTATCGATACTGCGCAATATTATGATAATTATCCTTATATCTGCGAGGCCCTGCGTGGCTGGGATAAAGAAGTTATCATTGCCTCCAAATCATATGCTACGACTTATGACGAGATGGCTCTTGCCGTCGAAGAAGCGAGGATCGCTCTCGGGCGTGACAAGATAGATATCTTTCTCCTCCACGAGCAGCGCTCCGCTCAAGCTGTTCTAGATCATATGCCAGCTTTGGAATATTTGCATGATGCCAAAGCTGTAGGTGTGGTAGGTGCTTGTGGCATTTCTACCCATAATGTTTCCGCCGCCCGTATCGCTGCCGAGCTACCGGAAATAGAAGTACTGCACGCGATGATGAACAAAGAGGGTATCGGTATCAATGGCGGTAGTCGCAATGAAATGATAGCTGCTATGTGCGCCGCTCATAAGGCCGGCAAGGGTATCTATGGGATGAAGGCTTTAGGTGGCGGCTCTTTGATGCAAAAGGCGAAGGAGATGCTGGATTGGGCTTTTGCGCAGGATTTTATGGACAGCATAGCTATCGGCATGAAAGACTTATCCGAGGTGGCAACCAATATCGGCTGGTTTTTGGGGCAGGAGCCCCCGGAAGCTAAAAACATCAAAAAGGTCGATCATGTCTTATGTATTGATGAATCTATAAATTGCGCCAACTGCGGGCACTGCGTACAAACATGTGAGCAAGGCGCTTTATCACATATCGACGGCAGACCAATTTGGGACAAAGCTAAGTGCCTATACTGCGGTTATTGCATACCGGCCTGCCCTAATTTTTATATCTCTATTTGCTAAGAGAGGAACTTATGAGGATTTTAGGCTTAGATGTGGGTGAAAAAACAATCGGCGTTGCTTTGAGTGACCCTATGGGTTGGACGGCGCAAGGGATAACTACACTGCGTCGAGTAGGGATGAATGCTGATATAGAGGCCCTCATGGATCTGATAAAAAAACACGAAGTAGAGGAGGTGTTAATTGGCTTACCGCTCAACATGGATGGTAGCCAAGGCCCTTCTGCCAGCAAAGCAAAAAAGCTGGGCGATGCGCTTAGCCAAATATGTTCCTGCAAAATTACCTATCGTGATGAGAGACTATCCACGGTAGCTGCGCAAAGGACACTTCTGGAGGGCGATGTTTCCCGACAGGGACGCAAAAAAGTGATCGATAAAATGGCAGCAGTTTTTATCCTACAAGGTTATTTAGATTATTTAGCTCAGCACTAATAGTTTAATACATTTAGTAGACTGATAATTCATATTAGGTGGATATTTTTAGCATAATTGACAATGCTAAGAAAGTAATTTATAGTATATTGGGAAATGCTAATGTGTGGAAAATTTTTACCAGGATGAGGTGGAGCAAATGACAGATTTTATTACTTTAATTGACGAAGATGGTAAAGAACATCAATTCGAAATTGAAGCTATACTGGATGTCGAAGAAGAAAAATATGCGGTGCTTATTCCGATGGATGAAGAATACGCCAACACCAACGAAGCTGTAATTATGAAATTCGGCTTGGATGAAACCGGCGAGGAAGTCCTCTATGATATCGATAATGAAGAAGAATGGGATAAAGTTGCCGATGTCTATGATGAACTCATTGAAGAAGCGGATGACTTTATCGAAGAAGACGAAGATTTTGATGAAGAAGATGAAGACGACGACGAAGAAGAGGATAATATTCCTTTGCAATAAAACATTAATGGCCTAGAACCAAATAATTATGCCAAGAGGATTAGTTTATTATAAATTAAAAGCACACATAAGTGTGCTTTTTTTGTTGCCTATTCAAATCGATGATCTTTGAGGTATTCATAGAATTGATTGATTATATTTGGTCTGTTATTAAAAAACGCAACAAAGCTTGTAAAAGTTTGTACTGTCTCAGCACTGATAGTATGTTCAATCTTTTCGGTTTCTTCTAGCAAAATTTCTTCATTAACACCTATTAATCTTAAAAAATCCTCAATAACTTGATGTCTTTTGATCAGAATTTCTCCAATCCTTTTACCTTCCTCGGTCATGAGGACAATGCCATATTTTTCATAATTAATTAAGTTTAATTCTGCTAGTTTTTGGATAGCCTTTGTCGTTGAAGAAGGCTGTACATTTAATGCTTCTGCGATATCATTGATACGGGTAAAACTAGTCTCTTTTGACAAGCGGTAGATCATCTCCAAATAATCCTCTAAGGAGGCTGTCAAGGGACCTTCTTCTCTTTTCATATATTCTCTAAAGGTAAAAAACTCATTTTTTTTCATGGTTTTACCTGCTTCAACCTTGCTTTGACCTTAATGTATTATTGTATATTCGGACACACCATTTTTTAGCACACATTTTACCTCTTTTTCATATTTTAAATTATATGAAGTTTCCCTGAGCTAAATCTATTAGGGACATGAAACAATGTTAGAGGTGGAATTGTGCTGCTAAATAAATCAGTTTCCGTTGAGGCGGTAGCCCCGCCTAAGCTGATGACCATTGAGGTCTACAACAAGATCCAAAGCATGAGTAAATTTAGGCAGTTATTAAAGTATCTCGGACCATCTTTTATCGTTAGTGTTGCTTACATAGACCCCGGCAACTTTGCCACCAATATCAGTAGCGGTTCATTTTTTAACTATACCCTTATTTGGGTACTTCTTTGGAGTAATTTGATAGCTATTTTTTTACAGACCATGTCCGCAAAGCTGGGCATAGCTACAGGCGCCAATCTTCCGGATATGTGCGCAAAAACTTTTAGCCGAAAGGCTAATTGGTTTCTTTATTCTATTGGCATACTTACCGCCATGGCGACAACAATGGCGGAATTTTTAGGGGGAGTGTTGGGACTGTATCTCCTTTTCCATATCCCGCTGGTTTATAGTGGGATTATTACAGGCTGCCTGACTTTTTTTATTGCTCATATGCAAAAATACGGGCAGAGGACGGTAGAGGTAATTATCTCTTTATTGGTAGCGGTCATTTGTGTCTCATATAGCATAGAACTATTCTTAGCAAAACCGGATTGGGCCCAGGTAGGTTTACATACTCTGATGCCATCACTACCCAATGGGCAGGCCGTACTACTCGCTGTGGGGATGCTTGGCGCTACGGTCATGCCGCATGTGATCTTTTTTCATTCCCAATTGGTACAATGCCGCAGGGTACATGAAGAAACTAAAGCGCAAAAGCTAAAGCATTTCCGCATGGAAAAACTTGATATCACTATTGCAATGAATATCGCCTTTATCGTTAACGCCGCTATGGTCATAGTCTCTGCCTCAGTGTTCTATACGCAGGGTATAGCTGTAGATTCTATAGAACAGGCACATCAATCCCTGACACCCTTATTAGGCTCTCTCTCCAGCGGTGTCTTTGGTATTGCACTTTTAGCATCCGGCCTTTCATCCTCAACAGTAAGCGCCATGGCCGGAGAAACGATAATGGACGGCTTCGTGGGGATTAAGATACCCATAGCTTTAAGGAGATTGATAACCATGGCTCCTGGTATGGCTATCATTTGTCTAGGCTTCAATCCAATGAAGGCCCTAGTCCTCAGCCAGGTCACCTTAAGCTTTGCCTTGCCGTTTGCGATCATCCCTTTGCTCATAATAGCCAGCCGTAAAGAAATTATGGGAGCATTAGTTAATAAGACATCAGTAAAAATTTTGGGTTGGTTAATTGCCATAGCAATTATCTCTTTTAACGTATTCCTGATTTATTTGACCATTAGCGGTAATATGTAAAGGTGAAGAATCATAAAGCATATCCCTTAGTAAGCCTTGATTTTATAATCAAAGGCTTATTCCTATTGTCCAAGCTCGTATAATTGTTGTATAATAAAAAAAGTTAAATAAAGGGGGGGAGAATAGTGGCAAAATTAAATATCAATTTCATGAAGGGGAAGAAGCCACGCCTTTCCTTCTTGGCCTTAGTTTTGGTTGTTTTAGTGGTAGTAATTGCCTGCTCTTATCATTTTGCGGGTACCAGGCCGGTAACTTTAAGCGAGCCGGTAAAAATAACTATCGAAGCGGGGAGCAGCACTAAAGAAATATCCCAAACTCTCTATGATGCCAATTTGACTCGCCGACCAAAGGTTTTTGCTTCTTATGCCAAAAGTAAAGATATAGATAGCGAGCTGCGGCCTGGTGATTATGAATTTTCTGGTACGGTAAGTCTATCCGATATAGCCGAGCAATTGCTCAGTAACAATGGCGCTGAAGATGTACGCGTGACTATTCCTGAAGGACTGTCTGTGGCGGAGATTGCCGCTATTTTAGAAGAGAAAGACCTTGTCAACGCCGAGGATTTTATTGATTATACGATAAATGCTGATTTGAATTATGATTATCTGCCAGCGGCAGGTAGCACCAATAGGCTGGAAGGTTTTCTTTTCCCCGATACCTATATGATAGACAAAGACTGGGGACAGGAAGAGATAGTTGATTTGCTGGTAGGACAGTTTGATAAAGTATGGACCGACGAATGGAGCCAAAAAGCTAAAAAACTTAATATGAGTACATTGGAAATTGTAACATTAGCTTCAATCATCGAAAGAGAAGCCAAGGTTGAAAGCGACCGGCCGATAATCTCCAGCGTATTTTATAATCGTTTGGATAAAGGTATGCGGCTGCAATCCTGCGCAACTGTCCAATTCGTTTTAGGAAAACAAAAGGAAAAGCTGCTCAATAAAGACTTAGAGACGCCTTCGCCATATAATACTTATCTCCATGAAGGTCTGCCGCCCGGACCTATAGCCTCGCCAGGAAAATTATCTTTGGAAGCGGCGCTTTATCCCGCGGATACCGATTATTTCTATTTTCTGGCCAAGCCCGACGGTTCCCATTATTTCAGTAAGACCTTAGCCGAGCATAATGCCGCTAAACGTAAATATATCGATTAATTATTAGGAGAAACAAATGACGCAAATCAAACCGGAGCTGCTGGCTCCGGCCGGTGATTTAGAAAAACTACGCTTTGCGCTTCTTTATGGAGCTGATGCCGTATATATAGGTGGCCAAGAGTTTTCCCTGAGGGCCGGAGCCAATAATTTTTCCTCGGAAGAAATTTGCGAGGGAGTGCGCTTTGCCCATGGCTTAAACAAGAAAATCTATCTGGCGGTCAATATCTATGCCAAAAACGCCGACCTAGATGTCTTGCCGGACTATTTGGCTATTGCGCAGGAAGCAGGAATAGACGCCCTGATTATTTCCGATCCGGGGGTCTTTGCTTATGCCCGAGAGTTCGCGCCTAAAATACCCATCCATATTAGCACTCAGGCCAATACCGGTAACTGGCGCGCGGCTAAGTTTTGGCAAGAGGCAGGCGCTAAAAGGGTCATTTTGGCCCGTGAGCTGAATATTGCTGAAATGAAAACTATTGGTGAGCTGGGTGGCTTGGAAACAGAAGCTTTTGTGCATGGAGCCATGTGTATTTCTTATTCCGGCCGCTGCCTTTTGAGCAGTTTTTTGGTGGGCAGAGATGCCAACCGCGGTGATTGCGCTCATCCTTGCCGCTGGAATTACCGCTTAGAGGAAGAAAAACGGCCAGGAAGCTATTTTCCAATTGAAGAAGATAAAAGAGGCAGTTATATCTTTAATAGCAAGGACCTTTGCCTTCTACCGCTTATAAATGAGCTTCTAGAGGCCAATCTTAGCTCCTGGAAGATAGAAGGGCGCAATAAGAGCGCTTATTATGTAGCCAATATTACGCGTATCTACCGGCAGGCTATTGATGCCGCGATGCTGGAAAAAGAGGATTTTTATGTCCGCGAGGATTGGCTGGAAGAGATAGGCAAAGTTAGTCATAGGGAATTTACCACCGCTTTCGCTACTGGCAAACCGGACGAAACAGCTTATCGTTATGATGATACTGATTCCATCCGCAGTTATGATTTTGCCGGTGTCATCCATGAAATAAATGAGGATAGTATCTTAGTCGAGCAGCGTAATCATCTGGCCCTAGGGGATGAAGCAGAGATTATCTTGCCTGACGGGGAAAATATCATCTTGCCTATCGGCGCTATTTATGATGAAGAAGGTAATTCTCTGGAGGCCGCCCGCCATCCGAGGCAAATGGTGCGTATACCGGCCAATATCAAGGCAGTCGCGCCGCTTATCATCAGACGAAAACAAAGATAGAAATTACATGTCATAGTAATTATAGTCTCTAGCCACAAACAACAAGCTAGAGGCTATAATATACATGTCTCAACAATTAATTTAAAGGGGTCTATAATGAACGAAGATCAGGGATTTTTTCAAGTTAATTTGCGTTATATTTTAGATAAAGACGTAGTCTTGTTTGATGGGGCAATGGGAACTTATATCGCCCAAAAACATCATACCAACATCCGGCAATGTGAGTATGAGAACCTGCATAACCCTGTACATGTCTTGAGAATACATAAAGAATATATCAATGCGGGAGCAATGGCCATCAAAACCAATACTTTTTCCGCCAATACTTCAGCGCTGGGAGTACCTTTTTCAATTGTCAAAGAGGTCATTTCCACAGGTTGTCGCCTCGCCAAAGCTGCCGTCAAAGAACATGAGGTATTGGTATTTGCCAGTATTGGCCCCATACCTGATCTTGACCCCCAAACGGCCATGGACGAATACAAGCAGATCATCGACTGCTTTTTGTCTAATGGCATCGATTGCTTTCTTTTTGAAACCTTTAATGAATATGAGATACTAGCTGCTCTGGCAGTTTATGTAAAATCCTGCCGCCCTGAATCATTTGTGATCAGCGAATGTACGGTAGGGGCGGATGCTTATACCCAAACAGGTATCTCTGCCAAAACTATCATTGATTATTTATATCAAATACCGCAGATAGATGCTTATGGATTTAACTGCACCTGTGGACCAGCACATTTGCTTAATATCGTCAAAAAGACTGATTTTAAGGACCGCTCGGTATCGATAATGCCTAATGCAGGATACCCTTCCGTTATTGGCGGCAGAACTGTTTTTGAGAGTACGCCGGAGTACTTTGCCGAGCAATTAATAGAAATCAAAGAACAAAATGTCAAATTTATTGGCGGTTGTTGCGGTACCACACCAGACCATATCCGCAGTTTCCGCATGCTATTGGATAAAGAACAATATACTTCCGTTAAAACAGACGAAGGTACCGGTGAGCAAAAATCTTTTCTACCTTCTAAGCCTACTCCATTAAAAAAGGGGATTATAGCAGTTGAATTGGACTCTCCTTTGGATACTTCATTAGAGCCTTTTCTTAATGCAGCAGTCCAGCTGAAAGCCGCTGGGGCAGACATGATCACTGTTGCTGATTGTCCTATCAGCCGCCCGCGCATAGATAGCAGCATGATTTGCGCCAAACTAAAGAGGGAATTCGGCATTGATGTCCTTCCCCATATGACCTGCCGCGACCGGAATATTAATGCTACCAAGGCTTTGCTTTTGGGTCTAGCTGCGGAAGGCGTTGATAATGTCCTGACAGTGACCGGCGACCCGGTGCCTAACAGCGAGAGGGATGAGATCAAGAGTGTTTTCCATTTTAATTCCGTACGCTTGGCATCATATATCAATGATTTAAACAGCACTATCTTTGCTGATAGGCCTTTTCATATCTTAGGGGCTCTTAATGTAAATGCTGTCAATTTCCAGGCTGAGCTGGGAAAAGCCCAAAAGAAACAAAATGCCGGGATAATAGGATTTTTGACGCAGCCAATATATTCCCAGAAAGCAATCGATAATCTAAAGCTGGCAAAGAAGGAACTTTCAGCATCTATTTTGGGTGGCATAATGCCTGTAGTTAGCTATAGAAATGCCTGCTTTATCAATAATGAAGTACCCGGTATAACTATTCCTGATGAAATGGTAGCCTTATATAAAAACGCCTCCAAAGAGGAGGCACAACAGCTGGCAATAGATACATCATGGGAGATGCTCCAAAAGATATGGGATATAGTTGATGGTTTTTACCTGATTGTTACTCTGAAAAAAACCGCCATTATCTGTTCCTTAATCGAAAAGATCAAAGAACAGCAATTAGATAAAAAAGGCAGCCGATAAATCGGCTGCTTTTTTTAATCTGTTTAAAAGAGGGGGGAGAAGAGGCGGAAAATTGGTTCAAATGTTCTGACCAGCAAGGGTCTTTGGCTATGACTTTCGGGAGTGATTAGATGTGCATTTTTAGTGTCCTCCAGAAAAATATCCTGGCAATGAGCGCTGAATTTACTGTCATAGATAAAAGCATTGACTTCAAAATCAAGTGAAAAGCTGCGGATATCCATATTGCAAGAACCTATGGAAGTTATCTTATCATCCATGATAATCATTTTTGAATGAAGAAATCCATCATAAAGGTAAAATTTCACACCTAATTCCATTAAAGGGCTGATATATGAATTGCTGGCGCAATAAACAATCAATCTATCATAGATACGAGGTAGCATAATCGAGACATCAACACCGGAGAGAACAGCTATTTTAAGTGCGTCAAGAATAGAATCATCGGGGATAAAATACGGAGTTTGAATATAGAGAGTTTTTTGGGAGCTAAGAATCATCTTTATAAAATCGATTTTGATCTGCTCCGTATCATTATCCGGACCACTGGAAACGATCTGCATGCCCACTGCACCTTTATTTTCAGGTTGAATTGACGGAAAATATTTCTCGCTTAAAGGAGGAACGGATTTACTAAGATAAGCCCAATCCATCAGAAAACGCGCTTGAAGCATATAAACAGCACTACCAACGATACGCAAATGGGTATCACGCCAAGGACGCAAATTTCCTTTTCCTGCGTATTCATCGCCAATATTCATGCCTCCGAGATAACCAATGCTACCATCGATAACTACGATCTTGCGGTGATTGCGGTAGTTGCTGCGAAAATTGGCAAAGAAAAAGGGGAATAGGACATTAATTTCACCGCCTGCCTTGCGCAGGTCACGAAATATCCTTTTAGGGGTATGCATACTGCCAATGAAATCATAGATTAAGCGCACCTCTAGGCCTGCAGCTGCTTTTTCCCTTAGTATCTTCATTATTTGATTGCAGATATGATCATCACGAAAAATATAATACGAAAGATTTATGCTGGATTGGGCATTTTGCAAATCCTCAATTAAAGAAGCATATTTGCTTTGTCCATCGGTAAATATCTTCACTTGGTTGTCCTGGGTATAAGGACTTTTACCATATTTAACATTCATGCGGATTATATCGTGGTAATTTTGCATAGCCTGATCATTATAGAGGATATCTTGACCATCTAAAATATGCAATTGCTCATTGACCAGGGAATAGAGCTTTTCATCATAGACCATTTTAGCTTTTAATTCCCGCGATTTTCTAAAGTGCCTACGGTCACTAAAAAGTATATATAGAATAATGCCAACAACTGGCATAAATACTATTGTAACTATCCAGGCTAAAGTATTGACCGGCTTTTTATGATCAAAAAAGACAATATATATAACAAGATAAAAGTCAACTATAAATAATAGTCCGCGCCAAAAGTTATCCATTATTTTCCTCTTAATTTTATATTTTTTTATTTGTTTGCGCTTTTATCTTAACCCTATTTATCAAAAAATAACCATGTACAAAAAAACCAAACAAAAGGCATACGGTGTAAATAACCAAGCTGCTTTTTTATCAGCTTGATAAAAGTTAATTATTGATAAACCGGCTAAAAGAAACAATACATATAGTTTCAGAGGCGATAAAGGTTTGATATCTCTGGCTAAAAAATCTAGAACATAAAAAATATTTAATAATACCTGCAAAGCAAAAAGTAAAAAAGCGCGTCTTTTTAAATACGCTAAAGCATTACTTATTCGGGTACGATAAAAGGAAAAGCCTAACAGTACATAGCACAAAATCCAACAGACCACCAAAAACCATGCCGGATAAATAAAACTATCCGGGGTAAGAGATAGATGATAAGAGAACCTTTGAAGGTAGAAAATAGCACCAGAAATCACGGGCAAGAGAGCTAGGCACATAGAAAGAAGAAAATTTCTCCAAAAAACCTTACCACCGGGAAAGAAAAGTTGAAATATCATTTTCATCATAGCTCCTCCTTAACTTTGGGAGTTATTTTTTATATTTTAGGTCGGCAAAATAAACTAAAACTATAAAAATTTTATGTTTGGAAGGAGGCAGATATGGTTTTTGCTTAAATTTTTTTTATTTAAAAATAAATTTTCTTTATAAGTTCAGTATATATTGGCCCACATAGAAGGGCGTTACAAATATTGACAGTGTATGTGTAATTGTATTATAGTATATAAATACCTAACTCTTTGATTTTAGAAAAAGTTTAAAAATAAGATAGTCCTAAGACCTCAAATCTAAGTAAACAAGCCTTGAGGTTTATATAAGAGTTTCTTTTTAAGTAGTCAAAGGAGGGAATGAAATGAAATTTGCATTTTCCACTCTAGGCTGCCCCAACTGGGAATGGGGAGAAATTTTAGCCACGGCAGGTGACCTGGGATACGATGGTATTGAAATCAGGGGACTTGGTAAGGAGCTTTATGCTCCCAAAATGACACCATTTTTACCGGAAAATATCAAAGAAACCAAAGCCAAAATGGCATCTTTAGGTTTGAATATATCTTGTCTGACTTCCGCATGTTTTCTTTTTGCCGATGAAGATCGTGAAGAGCATCAAAAAATAGGTAAAGATTATATTGATTTGGCAAGCCAATTAGGCACTCCCTATGTACGGGTGTTGGGTGATGCCAATCCTGAACCAGAAGATGATGTGGATATAGATCTAGTTTTAGATAATCTTTTAGCCTTGGCAGACTATGCTAAAGGTAAAGATGTTACCATCCTCGTGGAAAGCAACGGCGCATTTGCCGATTCTAATTTGTTGCTTGATTTAATGAATATCGTAAACCGTCCAGAAGTTGGCGTACTCTGGGATGTTCATCATCCATACCGCTTTTGCCTGGAACCCATAGAACAAACATATCAAACTCTTAAGCCCTATATCCGATATCTGCATATGAAAGATTCGGTGATGGAAAAGGGCACTCTGGTATATAAAATGATCGGTGAAGGGGATATCCCCAACAAGGAAATACTACAAATGCTGAATCAAGATGGATTTAACGGTTATGTATCTCTTGAATGGCTGAAAAGAGGGAATAAAAACCTTACCGAAGCGGGTATCGTTTTCCCACACTTCATCAATTATGTACACGCAGCAATAGGGAATAATACGAGGTGAGAGAATGCTGGAAATAAGGATACATGGACATGGCGGAGATGGCATAGTGACACTGGCGGAATTGATTGCCGCAGCCGCTATGCAAACAGGGAAGAAGGTCCAGACTCTGCCTCATTTTGGTGTAGAGAGAAGAGGTGCTCCGGTAAAGGCTTTAGTGCGTATTGCCGACGAAGAAATATGGGTGTGCAGCGCTTCTTATCAACCTGATATTTTACTCGTCTTTAGTGTCGGTGAATTAGATTTTTGCTTAGAACAGGGGATAAAAGAGGATGGACGGGTAATAATCAACGCACCTGCTACGCCATCATGCTCTTATCCGATTAAGGCTATCGATGCTACTGGAATAGCAGTAGCTGAAGGCCTCGTATCGGGAGGAATACCTTATTTTAATATCCCCCTGTCAGGCGCTTTATCCTATGAATTAGGAATTCCTTTTTCATATATGGAAGAGGCTATACATAAAAAATGGCCTGGGAAAGCTGGTATCCGTAATGCCCAGGTAGCGTCTATTGCCTATGAAATAATGAAAGCAGAGGAAGATAATGTCACAAGAAAATAAAAAGGAATATATATCGCCTGAAGGCATAAAAAAATATCCTCCCATCTATCCCGTTTCTTACCCAATGGCAGGGGCGGGGGGAAATACCGGTACCTGGAGGAACTTAAGACCGGCGCTGGACCATGATAAATGCTCCAAATGCCTTCTTTGCTGGATATATTGCCCAGAGGCGGTTATTGATAGAGATAGCTTAGAGATTGATTATCAGTATTGCAAAGGTTGCGGCATTTGCGCAGAAGAATGCCCCAAAAAAGCAATCGAGATGATAAGAGAGGACTGATACCATGCGGACTATACTTGACAAAGGGACGCATATTGTGGCGCAGGCTGTGAAAAACGCCAAGGTAGACGTCGTAGCTGCTTATCCCATAACCCCACAAACGGCTATCGTAGAAGCTTTATCCTCGATGATCGAAAAAGGGGAAATGAATTGCCGCTTCCTGCCTGTAGAGGGCGAACACAGCACTATGGCGGCTTGCGCCGCCGCTTCGGCCATGGGAGCGCGCACTTTTACCGCTACAGCTTCCCAGGGGCTGCTTTATATGCATGAAGTCTTACACATGGTTGCAGGTTGCCGTTTCCCCGTAGTCATGGCCAATGTCAACCGGGCTGTTTTCGCGCCTTGGACACTTTGGGTTGATCACCAGGATTCACTGGCTCAAAGGGATACCGGCTGGATACAATATTATTGTTCTTCCTTGCAGGAAACATATAATACACTCATTCAGGCTTTTCGGGTGGCAGAGAATATCAAATTACCGGTGATGGTCAATCTGGATGGATTTATCTTATCCCACTGCACAATGTCAGTTGATGTCCTGGATCAGGAAACTGTAGATAAGTTTCTCCCTCCATTTCAGCCTGAGTGGAAGCTTGACCCACAAAACCCAACAGCTTATGCTTCGGTAACTCCTTCTAATGAATATTCTCAATTTCGCGCTCTCTTGGCGCAAGATGAGCAAAAGGCTAAAGAAGTCATTGTGCGCGCCGCTGAGGAATACAAGGAATTGACCGGCATGTGGGACGGCGATCTTCTGGACTTTTACCGCTGCGAGGATGCGGAAGTCTTCGTTTTAGCCATGGGTAGCATGGCCTCGGAATTACGTCTCTCAATAGATATGTTGCGCCAGGAGGGGATAAAAGCGGGAGTTATCCGCTTGCGTGTTTATAGGCCTTTCCCCGAGGAATCAATTTCGGCGGCTTTGCCGGATGGTTCTACTTTAGTAGTTCTGGACCGCAATTATGATTTTGGGATGCACGGAGGCATCCTTTTTAATGAATGTAAAGCCAGCCTCTATGATAGAGGTGGAAAAATAAAAGTTTTGAATCAAGTTATGGGCATCGGCGGTGTTGACATTACTTATCAGGATATGGCAGCGTCGATCAAAGCCCTTTTAGCTTAGTTGGAGGTAAAAATGGTTACAGCGATAAAAGATATGCCCCGTGATGAAATCGTGATGCCGGGCAACAGCGCATGCGCCGGTTGCCCCGCTACAGCTGCATTAAGGATAGTGGGTAAGGCTTTTGGGCCTAATGCCGTGTGCCTAATGACACCGTCATGCACCGTTGCCTCTATTGGTCTTTTGCCTAAAGCATCTTTTAATTATCCTATTCTTAATATTACCTTTGCCAGCGCCGGTTCCTCGGCAGCTGGAGCTGTCGCCGCTATAGAATCACTGTCTGCCCAAGGCAAAATGGAAGGCGAACCGCCTCTCGTTTTTACCTGGATAGGGGATGGGGGGACTTATGATATCGGTTTTCAGGCTCTTTCGGCTGCTGCAGAACGCAATGATAATTTCATCCATATTTGCTATAATAACGAGGCTTACAGCAATACCGGTGTCCAACGCAGCGGTGCTACGCCCCGTTTTGCCAGCACAACAACGACTCCGTCAGGCAAGTTGGAAGAAAAGAAAAATATGCCTCTTTTGATGCTTGAGCATAATATACCCTATGTAGCAACCGCCTCTTTGGCTTATCCTGGTGATATGTATGATAAATTGGTTAAAGCTAAAAGTATTCGTGGTTTTCGCTATATCGAGATTTTTGCTCCTTGTTATCCGGGCTGGAAATTTGCTTCCAAAGACATGATCCATCTTAGCCGCATGGCGGTAACCACTGGCTCCTGGATGCTCTTTGAAGCGGAAGCCGGAAAGATCAAATTTTCCGGACCTACGGCACGCTTGGTGGAAGGGAAGTCCAAGCCTTCTTCTTTAGAGGAATATTTTTCTCTTCAGGGACGCTTCAAGGGTTTGATGAAATCTACGAATAAAGAAGAGTTAATACAAGAAGCAAGAGCTAAACTTGATACAAATATGGAATTCATGAAAAAAAGAGCGGTTTTTTAAGCCTCTCTTTCATATAAAAAAATTCATATATTTTAATTTATTGGGAAATAATAGAAGACAAGGTTAGTAAACTGGTCCCGCCCGCGAGGCGCTTCGCGCCTGGAGCACAAAGCAAAAGCCGCTTGCGTTTTTCACAAACTGCAAGCGGCTTGGCAGGGGCACAAGGCCTCGAACCCTGAACCAATGGATTTGGAGTCCACTACTCTACCAATTGAGCTATACCCCTATGTATTTAAGCTTTTATGTCGTTACTGCAAGCAATATTATAACAATCCCATTAATATAAGTCAAGAAAGGATTAAGGAATAATGTAAGCTTAATAAATTTTTGCCAATAAAAGGGTTTTAACAAATCATGTAGAAACTTTTATTTTATGTTATAAATTTTTTATCAAGGTGGTGAAAAAGTTGACCTCATCGTCTTTTTCTATTATCTATATCGTATTTTTTATTGCTATCTTTTACTTTCTGTTGATCCGTCCTCAACAAAAACAGAAAAAACAAAGAGCTGAAATGATTTCCAAATTATCTGTTCATGACCATGTTGTAACCAACGGAGGTATTTTAGGCGTAATTACGAAAATGGATGAAAATACCATTACTGTAAAAGTAGCCAATAACGTAGAAATTGAATTTTTAAAAGGTGCCATCAGTGGTTTAAAACCTGACAATGTTTAATATTTCATATACAAAAATTATCAATTGAAAAAAGAGTAAATAGGCTCAAATATTTGAGTCTATTTTTATAGGTTAATTTATGACTATCTATGATAATATGCCTTAGTATTCTATTAAAAAAAGCATGCTATCATTTGACATCCTATCTGGCAAGAGATATAATATGATTTGTTGTATTTTGCAATAATTAAGGGGGGAAATCAATGAAAAGCGGAAGCTTTATTAAACCGCTGGTGGTGGTTATAGCCCTCGCATTAGCTGTATTTTTTTCCATCACCCCACTTACTCAAAACATAAACTTAGGATTAGATTTACAAGGCGGTGTACAGGTCTTACTAAAGGCTACATCCCTAACTGAAGGACAAGCCGTGACTGATGATGAAATGAATCAATTTCTGGAAGTCATGCGCAAAAGGGTAGACGCTTTTGGTCTTAATGAACCTGTTATCCAAAGAGAAGGCACGGACCGCCTAATTATAGAATTGGCGGGTATCGATGATCCTGAGAGCGCTATTGCTACATTGGGCCGTACCGCAAAATTAGAATTTCGCGATCCGTCTGGAGAAGTAATTATCACCGGTTCGGATTTGGCAAATGCCACGGCACAGATTGATCCTACTACTAATGAGAATGAAATCGTTCTTGCCTTTAATGCAGAAGGCACCAAAAAATTTGGTGCGGCTACAGCTCGCTTAGTAGGTCAACCGATCAATATTTATCTTGATGATCAATTGATCCAAAGTCCTAATGTAAAAGAACCGATTATGGATGGTAATGCCAGCATTTCCGGAGGCTTTGCCACTTATGAAGAAGCTGCAAATAGCGCTACGCTTTTACGTAGCGGTGCCCTGCCCGTAGGTATTGAAGTTTTATCAAAAACCATTATCGGACCAAGTTTAGGTAGTGACTCTTTGGATAAGAGCATTAACGCTGCCGTTATCGGACTGATTCTTTTGGCGGTGTTTATCATTGCCTATTATCGGTTGCCAGGGCTTATCGCAGCTGTTTCATTAGTCCTTTATTCCTTGATTCTTTTATGGGTACTTAATTTACTGGGAGCCACCTTAACATTGCCAGGCATAGCAGGCTTTATCTTATCAATAGGCGTTGCCGTTGATGCTAATATTATTATCTATGAGCGATTAAAAGAAGAGCTGTTTTCCGGAAAATCCTTAAATGCCGCTATTGATGCAGGCTTTAAGAGAGCTTTTGCCACAATCTTTGACTCCAATGCCACGACTTTGATTGCTGCATTGGTACTGTTTAAATTAGGTAGTGGCTCCATCCAGGGTTTTGCCGCTACATTGAGCATAGGTATTGTGGCCAGTATGTTTACGGCAATTACCTTTACACGCTTTATGCTGCGTAATACTGCCAATGTAGAACTCTTTCATCATAAGAGTTACTATGGTCTTACTAAAAAGAAAAGAGAATTTAATTTTAACTTTATAGGCAAAAAGAAGATCTGGTATATTATTTCTCTAGCCATAATCATTCCCGGTATGTTTTCCTTAGGTTTTAGGGGATTAAATATGGGTATCGATTTTGCCGGTGGCAATATATACCAACTGCAATTTGCTAATGAAACAAGTCTTTCTCAGGTGACCGATATTGTTGATGATTATGTCAGTCAGTCTCCCTCTATTCAGGAAACTAAAGATAATCAATTTTTGATCCGCACATCTGTTATGACTGAAGATGAATCCAATACGATGCTGGCTGATATGGAAAAACAATTGGGCACAACCACTATCATGCGTAATGAAAGTATTGGGGCCGTAGTCGGTTCGGAATTACAAAAGAATGCTATCTGGGCAGTTTTCTGGGCTTTGATTGCGATGCTGATTTATGTCAGCTTCCGCTTTAAGCCTGCTTATGCAGTATCTGCGGTTATCTCCTTGATTCACGATGTTTTGGTGATGATAGCCATCTTTTCCTTCTTAAAGATAGAAGTGAACAGTCCCTTTATTGCAGCTTGTTTGACTGTCGTTGGTTATTCTATCAATAACGCCATTGTTGTTTTTGACCGAGTAAGAGAAAATATTAACTACAAGGTCAAAGATGAATTCCCTGTTTTGATCAACAAGAGTATCAATCAGACTATGGGCAGGTCAATCAATACCATTGTTGCCGTCTTAATATTATTGTTCTGCTTATTGTTCCTAGGCGGTGAAACAACCAAGACCTTTATCTTAGCTTTAGTAGTAGGCATCGTAGCAGGGGCTTATTCCTCTATGTTTATCGCAGGTCCACTACTTGCCGACCTTTCCAAGTTGCCTATTTTCAATAAGAGCAGCAAAATGAGAGGTAGAGGTAATAGTAAAGGCAGAGCTAAACCCGTTGCAACAAAAAAAGCCTAAGCTTGTAATTCGCAATAAAGACCCTCAGCAGCTTTTATTAGCGGCTGGGGGTCTGTTTGATATTATCATGGTGAAATACCATCGGAGGTTTTCGTGAGTAAATGGATGTTGCGGCAAACAACGGCAGCTATTAATGACTTGGCCCAAGAAGCAAAATTGGACCCTGTAATCACCCATGTCTTAGCGGTGAGGGGTTATCGTAGCGCCGAAGATATTCATGCTTTTATGGAAGCGGAGAATATGCCCTTAGCTGATCCATATCTTTTTAAAGATATGGATAAAGCTGTTGCATTGATCAGTGATTCTATCCGCCAAAAGAAGCAGATCGTCATTTTAGGAGATTATGATGCCGATGGTATAACCAGCACAGTCATCCTTTATCACACTCTGGCTTCTTTAGGGGCAAATGTCTCTTTTTATATCCCTTCAAGGGATACAGAAGGTTATGGCATGAATAATGAAGCCTTAGACAGCCTCCATGAGAAGGGCGCAGAGGTCATTTTAGCTTGCGATAATGGCATCTCGGCTTTTGAGCAGGTAGAATTTGCTACTAGCCTGGGTATGGAAACCGTTATTTTGGACCACCATGATGTAAATTTAGTAGACGGAATTGAAGTACTCCCCAGAGCGGCCGCGATAGTTGATCCGCATCAAAGTGATTGCCCATATCCTTTCAAATTTTATTGCGCCGCTGCTATTTGTTATCGCTTTTCCGAGGCTATTTATAAAGCTTTAGGTAAAGACTGGCAAAACCTTGGCGAAGAACTATTACCATTTGCTACCATTGGCACAATCTGCGATCTAGTGGATCTGGCAGGAGAGAACAGAACCCTGGTCAAAAAGGGTCTGCCGGCTATTTCTGCTTCAGAAAATTTAGGTTTAAAAGCCTTGATCTCGGCTTCCGGCATTGCTGGGCGCTCTTTAGATACTTATCATGTCGGATTTATTCTGGGGCCTTGCATCAATGCCTCAGGAAGGCTGGAAATAGCCGATATAGCGGTTGAGCTCTTCCTCGCCGAAGAGGAAGATAAAGCCGCCGCGCTGGCCCAGCATTTGATTGAGCTTAATGACTCACGCAAACAAATCACCGTTGATGGAACTCTGATGGCTATTGAGCAAATACAGGCGAAAAATATATATGAAGATAGAGTCATTGTCTTATGCACTCCACATATCCCGGAGAGCATTGCCGGTATCGTAGCAGGTAAAATAAAGGAATATTTTTATCATCCAGCCATTGTTATCTCTGGTGATTCTACTAAGAAAAAAGATTTACGTGGTTCCTGCCGCTCAATAGAAGGTTATAATATTTTTGAAGCTCTCAGTTCCTGCAGTGATTTACTAAAGGTTTTTGGCGGGCATCCGATGGCGGCGGGCTTCAGTATCTTGCCGGAAAATGTGCCTCTCTTGCAAAAAAGACTAAATGAAGAATGTCTTTTAACGGTCGAAGAGATGGAACCGTTGATCCAAATAGATAAAGTACTGCCTATGGACCGTGCTACATATACCCTTGCAAAACAAATTGAAGCTTTAGGGCCATTTGGCAAAGGTAATCATAAACCTAATTTTGCGGAGAAAAACGTAATGATTTGCCGGATCGGGTTTTTGGGCAGGGAAGAGCAAGTGTTAAAATTATATTGCTTATCAGGTGCTAAAAGCGGCCTTATCGAGGTGATTTCCTTTAATGGGAAAGACAGTTTGCAAAATATGATTTCTGAAAAATACACAAACGAAGCCTGGCTAAATTTAATAAAAGGCAAATCAGCCAACATATATATGGACTTTGTCTATACTATCAACATCAATAAGTATAGGGATAGGGAATACCCGCAAATACATATCATTGATTTTAGAATAAGTAATTAATGGAGAAAAACCTATGAAATTTTTCATCAGAACATTTGGCTGCCAAATGAACGATAGTGACTCTGTTTTTATTGGTAAGCTTCTGCAGCAATCAGGACATCAGCAGGTAGAATCCATGGAGGATGCCGAGATCATCGTTATCAATACCTGCTGCGTGCGCCAAAGCGCGGAAAATAAGATATCAAGTTTCATTGGCAATCTCAAAAAGCCTAAAAAAGAAGGCAAACTAAGGCTCATCGTTGTTTGTGGTTGCATGGTACAAAAAGAAGGCACAGTTGAAAAATTCCTCAAGCAGGCAAGCCATGTCGATATACTTATCGGCACTTTTGCTATGGGCAAACTGCCTCAATACGTCGAGCAATGCTTGGCAACAGGTCAAAGGATCATTGACATAGAGGAAAAATATGACGATGGTGATCTGGCAAAAGAAAAGAGCTACTACAGTGGGGAAGGGGAGTGCCCCTTGACAGCGCAGATCAGTATTATTTATGGTTGCAATAACTTTTGCTCCTATTGTATCGTCCCTTATGTCCGGGGTAGGGAAAGGAGCAAAGACCCTGCACAGATAATTGAAGAGGTTAAAAAATTATCTGCAGGTGGCTGCAAAGAAGTGCAGCTCTTGGGTCAAAATGTCAATTCCTATGGCTATGACTTAAATAATGGCTGGGATTTTAAACGCCTTTTGCAGGAGTTAAATGCCATAAAAGGCCTGGAACGTATCCGTTATATGACTTCCCATCCCAAGGATTTTAGCAATAACCTGGTAGATGCTATTTCTCTTTTGCCGAAGGTTTGTCGACATTTCCATTTACCACTACAATCCGGCTGCGATAAAATACTAGCGGCAATGAACAGAGGCTATACCACAGATTATTACCGCCATCTTATAGCCCATATACGCAGTGTTTTCCATGATGCCAGCATTACAACCGACCTGATAATCGGCTTTCCGGGAGAAACTGACGAAGATTTTGCCGAGACATTGGATTTTGTCCGTGAATGCGCCTTTGACGCCGCATATACCTTTTTATATTCGCCCCGCAGCGGCACTCCAGCAGCTAAAATAGCCAACCAAGTATCTCCAGACGTAAAAAAAGCAAGGATGCAAATGCTGACGGAATTACAAAATCCTATCAGTTTATCTCATAATCAAAAAATGGTCGGTAAAATACTGCCTGTTTTGGTCGAGGGATATAGTAAAACAAATAAGGATTTTCTAACAGGCCATAGCGATACCAACAAGATAGTTATCATTAAAGGCAAAGCTACGGTTGGCCAAATCATAGAAGTAAGAATTACCGAAGCACAAACCTGGAATTTATTTGGCGAACTGGTTCAATTATGATTTCATTATTAATTTAGATATTAAATAATATTTTCCTTATTAGATTAGATAAACAAGTTTATTAGATTAGATAAACAAGTAATGTAAAAAGCATTGCTTGTTTTTGTTTTATAGACTAATAAATCAATATAAAACACTCGGGGAAGAGGTAAAAACAAATTAAACCGTGAAAACCTTTAAAAAACTTGCTACAGCGGCCTAAATCAATATTATTCTATATGCTTAGTTTACATAATTAACATTATCGGAAGTTATGTCTGGTGCTGATATAAACTAAGTCCAGCAATATATATCCAAAATTACTTCTTAAAGACAAATAAAGATTCATAGACACTCCCCTGAAAATAGCTAAAATCAGTATATAAAATTTCTTAATAATTTATATGCTGATTTTTTATTTAAAAAATATGAGATAACACTTTTTTATAGATTTAAAGGTATTCTTAAGACCGTACCAGGCTCGATTTGTGCATTATCTAAACCATTGATTCTTTGGATCTCATAAATGGCCGAGCGGATATCCCCTTCATAATCACAATATTGTTTTGTAAGAGTCCATAACGTGTCGCCATCGTCCACGATAACTTCTGTCATGGGACGAATTTCGCCATTACTAGTAGCATCAGCGCTTCTGCTTACAAGAACATTAATAGAACCAGCCAAAGTTAAGATCAAAAATAGAGCTAATAAACAAGGAAGTTTACGCAATTTCCTTTTTTTATGTCCTTTTTTAATGGATTTTTCCTGCATAGTAGCCATATTTTTCCCTCCCTACCATCAAAGCGAACGTATGTTCTGATATAATTATACCAAACATTTGTTCGATGTCAATACTTTTAGCGATAAAAACAGAACAAATGTTTGCTTTTTTGCCAAATAATGTGTAAAATAGGCATAGAGGTTTAAACTCCCTGTAATAATGATTATTTGCTATCAGTAAATGTTAATATAATTTTTCATATAAAGAAGAAATAAGAGGAGGTCTTTAAAATGGATTATTTTGATTTATCCTCCCGACAGGCAGCAATCCTCAACTATATTAAAAAAGAGATAAAAGATAAGGGTTACCCCCCTTCCGTACGAGAGATCGGGGAAGCAATCGGTCTTAGCTCTTCTTCTACTGTTCATACACATTTGACAACTCTCGAACAAAAAGGCTATATACGCAGAGATCAATCCAAGCCTCGCGCACTGGAAGTCACTGAAAAAGCTTCCCCCGAGATCGACGCCCCCTCGGTTTCTTTAAAAGAAATGGTTGATGTACCGATTATAGGCAAGATCAGCGCCGGACAACCCATCTTGGCCCAGGAAAATTTTGAGGATACTTTTCCTATCCCTATCGGTTTTGTTCCCTCCAATAGAGACCTTTTCATGCTCACGGTCAGCGGCGAAAGCATGATCGAGGCAGGTATCTTTGACGGAGATTTAATCATTGTCGAACATACACCTACTGCCAGAAATGGCGAGATCGTGGTGGCCCTCATTGATGATGAGGCAACAGTCAAGACTTTTTACCGAGAGAACGGACATATCCGTCTCCAACCGGAAAATAGCTCTATGGAGCCGATCATAGTTCCCAATGCCGAGATATTAGGTAAAGTCATTGGGCTTTTTCGGAAGATATAATAAATCTATAAAAGCTTGGTGAGTAAAGTGATAGTTAACAATAAGAATAATAGTAAATCAGCTTTAGTTAACGGATTAAAATCATTCATGTTGATTGGCGAAAGTAATTGCTCAGTATCTAATATTTCTATACAGTATTCTGAGGTTGATGTAGATAAAGAACAGCCTTTGCATCATCATGCGCCAGAACAGTGTTATTATATAATAGAAGGCGAAGGCATGATGACTGTAGGTAATGAAAATTGCAAAGTGCAAAAAGGCGATGCTATATATATTCCGGCAAATGCAATTCATGGAATAAAAAATACAGGAAGTAGCCTATTAAAATATTTAACCAGCAATAGTCCGTCCTTTGGGAGCGATTATGAAAATAAATTATGGCCGAATGAATAGATACAATTATAATTACTGTAATATCAACTAACTTTTTTAAAAAATTAAGGGAAGCCAATTGGCTTCCCTTAAAAATTATCATATTATCAACACAGTTATTAAATCCTTAATAGCTCTTTATAGGACTTCGTCCGCACACATATCCCCTATCGTCTTGATAAGGGCATATTTAACGTGGTAACGGGAAAGTCCCCCTTGGATAAAGAGATTATAAGGCTCTCTGATAGGCGCGTCGGCGGACAATTCTATAGAGGATCCTTGTACAAAAGCGCCGGAAGCCATGATTATATCATTATCATATCCCGGCATAGGCCAGGGCTCGGGGCTGACATAGGAATCCACCGGCGAATAACGTTGTATGCCCTGACAAAAATCGATAAGACTTTTGGCGTTCCCCATGCGCACAGCTTGGATAATATCAGCTCTGGGCTCTTCGGGCAAAGGACTAACTGCAAAACCTAAGTTTTGCATAAATGCCGCCGTAAAAATAGCCCCACGCACGGCTTCTTCCACAACCTGCGGCATCATGAAAAGTGCTTGATAATAAAGACGGTTGTCCATAATAGTTGCTCCCATTTTCCGTCCCGCACCAGGTACAGTTAGACGATAGGCGGCTCTTTCTACCAATTCTTCTTTACCAACTATATAACCGCCGCCGGGAGTCAGTCCAGCACCGGCATTTTTGATCAGGGAACCGGCCATAAGGTCTATGCCCAAATGGGTCGGCTCAATCTCTTGCACCATTTCTCCATAGCAGTTATCGACGAAGATGATTACCTCGGGACGTTTCTTTTTGATTGCCGTGGCAATAGCAGCTATCCCTTCTACGGAAAGAGATTTGCGCCAAATATAACCTCTGGAGCGTTGAATAGAAACTATTTTTGTCTCAGGTTTAAGCGATGAAGCAATTTCCTCTAAATCAAGATTTTCGAAATCGATGTCCACTACACGGTAAGATATGCCCATTTCCCGAAGCGTACCCGGCTCAGGACCTTTGAAGCCGATGACCTTTTGCAGAGTATCATAAGGCGTCCCCACCAGCAAAAGTTCATCACCCGGCAAAAGATTGCCCATCAGGGCCAGGCTTATGGCATGGGTGCCAGAAATCATCTGTTGACGCACCAGGGCAGCCTCCGCACCAAAAATCTGAGCATATAAATCCTCTAATTTATCGCGTCCGGCATCATGATAAGCATAACCTGTCGAAGCATGAAAATGGTCAACATTTACTCTTTCTTCACGGAAGGCCTCTAAAACACGAACGAAATTCTTTTCGGCAATATTTCCAATGGCTGCTCCGTATCTTTCCATTGCCTCGCTTGCGATTTTTTTAGCTTCATCTATCTTAGCTTGATTGATATTCATATTTTAGATATTCCCCTACCCTTTCGCCTTGCTATTAGTTATATCCCGACCAAAGCCAGCTTATTAAAGTTAGGGAAAAGATGGGCTGATTCCTGCTTTTATATGATATTTTCTTACATACCCATAGAAAGGATGCGTCCTTCTCTTTTCGACGGGTATTTTACTGCTTTGGACACGGCACTTGTGATATCTTCGGCGTTGATTCCCTCTAGCTCATCTTTGCCAAGCGTCTCCAGTCGCATTAAACGTACCGCTTGAGTCCGTAGTGAAGCCTCTACGATATTGCGAATAGTGCGAGCATTACCATGATTTTGTCCTTGATCGGCAAGTAGCGTAGTCAAGGATTTTTCCATTTCCGCCCAGGCAAAGTTGTTGGGGCTATATTGATGTTGCTTATATAAATGCTCTGCAATCTGCATCAGTTCCTGAAGGCTATAATCGGGAAAATTGATATGCAAAGGGAAACGTGAATTGAGTCCTGGATTGCTGGTCAAAAAGTAATCCATCTCTTTATTATAACCGGCTAAAATGAGGACAAAATTGTTGCGGTTATCCTCCATGGCCTTGACCAGCACATCGATAGCTTCTCGACCAAAATCCTTTTCCCCACCCCGGCAAAGAGAATATGCTTCATCAATAAATAAAACTCCGCCTATAGCTTTTTTGACCTGCTCTTTGGTTCTTTGAGCAGTATGGCCGATAAATTCACCTACCAAGTCGGCTCTTTCCACCTCTACCAAATGCCCTTTGGTGAGCACACCCATTTCCTTATAGAGCCTTGCCATCAAACGGGCAACTGTGGTCTTGCCACTGCCTGGATTGCCCTTAAAGATCGCATGTAGTACGGTAGGCTGCGCCACCAGGGATTGTTCCAATCTTTTCTTTTGGATCTGGGTAAAAGCATGGACTTCATAGATCATCGATTTAACCTCTTTAAGGCCGATCAATTGATCTATTTCCTGGAATATCTGCGCTATCCCTTCCCCTTCCGGTTCTTTAGAAGCACAGCAAGTTACTTTTTCCGGGACATGTCCAATATTAGCCGCCATACTATCTGCTTTAGCGCTTATCTTTGGCTGGGCGGGTGGAATCTTGATTTTTATCTCCATAATTTAGCCCTTTCCCCTACCGCTTTGATTGCTCCTACATTATATTGGTCGCCTTATATGCCGGTGCAAGGCCACAAAAAAACAGAGCCCAAAGGCAGGCTCTGTTTTTGTTCCTAATCTTCTTCTTTTTCTTCTTCTTTTTCCTCTTCTTCTTCCAACTGTGCAAGATCTATCGGTCTTACCGGCATAATCGTGCTTATAGCATGTTTGTAAAGCAATTGTTGCTTGCCATCGCTGTCGATGATGACGGTAAATTGGTCAAAAGCTTTGACCCGACCCTTCATTTGAAATCCGTTGATGAGGAAAAACGTGGCTAAAACATGTTCTTTGCGGATAGAATTCAGGTAACGGTCCTGCAGGCCTGTTATCATACCTAGTCCTCCTTCAGGTCCTGCCTAACTCCACTTATTACCGCTTTTGCCAGTTCCTCCTGCCCTGGATAATGGCTTCTATTAAACCAATTGATCCTTTGATCTCTTTTAAACCAAGTCAATTGTCTTTTGGCGAAATGCCGTGTGTCTCGTTTGAGGTTTTCTATAGCTTCTTCTAAAGATATTTCACCCTCTAGATAAGGGATAATTTGCCGGTAACCTAGTCCTTGCATAACATATTCTTCTTTAGAATATCCCGCATCAAGCAGTCCCCTAACTTCCTCTACCAGTCCGTCTTCCACCATAATTTCAACACGCGCATTGATGCGGTCATAAATATCCTGGCGGTCCATAGTTAAGCCGATCATCGATAGTTGATAATCAGGCGGCAAGTTTTTTTGCCCCTCCTGGTTGATTTGGCTAAAAGTCAGTCCTGTTTGATGGTAAACTTCCAAAGCGCGGATAATACGTCTGCTGTCATTAGGATGTATTTTTAAAGCAGCATCCGGGTCTATGGCCATTAAACGCTCATGCATAGCTTCATTGCCTATTTGCTTTAATTCATCAAGCATGGCTGCGCGAAAATCCGGGTCTGCTGCTGTCTCAGATAAAAAATAATAGGGATCAATGAGAGAATTAATATAGAGACCGGTGCCACCAACGATAATGGGAATGCGTCCACGGAGATTAATTTTCTCGATCAGTTCTTTGGCCATTTGCTGAAAATCAGCCACGCTATAGCCCTCATGGGGGTCGCGTATATCTATCAGATGATGGGGTATCCCCACCATCTCATATGGTCTTATTTTCGCAGTACCGATATCCATGCCCCGGTAAACCTGCATAGAATCGCCGGAAATAATTTCCCCATCAAGACTATGCGCTAAGAACAAAGATAATTCGGTTTTACCGCAGGCGGTTGGGCCTAAAATGATGACCAGCTTCTGTTTCAACTGTGGCTTATTCTCCTTGTACATTATATGCCGCCTCTCAGGAATCTTCTCCTGATTTCGTCCAAAGGTAATTTTATTACCAGCGGCCTGCCATGCGGGCAAGTAGAAGAGTTGGCGCATGCATCGAGCTGCCTAAAAATGCCGGCGATATCAGCTGTCGTCAAATAACGATTCGCTTTTATCGCACTCTTACAGGCCATAAGGAATAGATCTTCCTCCCTGAGGCTATGTGGTTTAATACCGCCTCTTTCGGATGAGAATTCTAATATCTGAAAGATCAGTTCCTGGGGAGCAGTTCCTTGATACCAAAATGGCACACCGCGCAAGATAAAGGTATTATCCCCGAAATGCTCCAGGATAAACCCCATATCATGCAGATCAATAATCGCGTCAGTTAGCCACAGGCCCTCTTGGTGGGTCAATTCTAAAGTTTGCGGAACAGCGAGTATGCTGCTATGCGGTGGCGTGGCAGTGGCTTTTTTACGTATCTTTTCATATTGGATGCGTTCATGTGCGGCATGTTGGTCGATAATATAAAGTCCACCCTCTCCTGCCGCAAGAATATAAGTACCAGCCAATTGGCCCAAAGGACGCAAGTCGGCAAAATTTAATATTTCTTGCTTATCGCTGTTATTTATCGTGGCTTCGTCTCTTTCATCCGGCATAAGATTGGTGGATAGACTTGTTTGGATGAATTTATTTTTCGGGGAAACAGCCTGAGAAGAGCTAAGCGCATCGACTAAGCTCCCAGCTCCCGGCTCACGCAAAATAGCGGCAGGAGCCCCATCCATCTGGATATCAGAAGAAAAACCTGTTTTAAGATAATCTTTAGCGCTTTTATCCTCTAAAATCACGGCATCACTGTTGCCCAGCGTTGATTTGGCAACTGATATGGATTGACCTAGACGAGGGACAACTTTTTCTTTTTTTTGCAGCGCTTCTTGCAAAGCGGCATAAAGATTTTCTTTGATTACTTGAGGCTCACGCAGCTTTATTTCTGTTTTTGCCGGATGGACATTGATATCGATCATATTGGGAGCCATCTGCAAAAAAAGGGCAAAAATAGGATAACGGTGCGCAGGCAAAAGGGTATGATAGGCTTCATCTACCGTTGCTGCCAGCTCTTTGCTTTTTACCCAACGTTTATTAACAAAAAAATTATACTGATGCCTGTTTGCCCTGGTCATTTCAGGCAAAGAAGTCATTCCATAAATTAATATCTGCCGCGCCCAATCCACTGAAACCATACCCTGAAGAGCATTCTTGCCAAAGACAGCAATAATTGCTTGATTGATATCACCATTACCATTGGTGCTAAAAATAGTTCTTGAAGCATTTTTGAGGTTAAAGGCAATCTGAGGCTGGGATATAGCCAACCTGCTAACTATATCGCTGATTTGACCCATTTCCCAGGAAGGAGATTTCAGAAATTTTTTCCGGGCGGGAGTATTATAAAAAAGCTTCTCCACCACCACGACTGTGCCCTCCGGCATCCCCTTTTCCTGTGGCAAAGAAACTTTACCGTTTTCTATGTTTATCGAGTAACCCGAAAGCATACCGGGTACTTTTGAGGAAATGGTCATCTTGCTGACGGCAGCAATTGCGGGAAGTGCTTCCCCGCGAAATCCCAGTGTATAAAGGGTCGATAAATCCTCAACTCTTTGTAATTTGCTGGTGGCATGTCTTTTTATCGACTTGACCAGATCGTCGGGTATCATACCGCAACCGTTATCAGCAACCTGTATCTTTTCCACTCCATAACCAAAAATATTGATATCGATATGTTTAGCACCGGCATCGATAGCGTTTTCCACCAATTCTTTAACTACGGAGGCAGGGCGTTCGACAACTTCACCCGCTGCTATCTGATTAGCTGTGTGCGTATCTAAGACTTTGATTTTGCTTTGATTGTCTAACTGATTCATAAGTCTTCCCCCTGTGGAAATATAATCAGCCACAAACTATATCACCGTGGCTTCCTGATCATCCAATAACTCACGCTGTCTTCTATCAAGCCATAAAAGTGCTTCTACAGGTGTCATCGCGTTCAAATCAAGGTTGGCTATCTCTTCAGCGATACGTTTCGAGAGAGAATCTTCTTCAATAGCTAAGGTTGCTATGGGCACATCTGTTGCCCAAAAAGCATCTTTCAAAGAATTCTTTTCGCTTTCTAAGTTGACTAAGATATCTTTAGCCCGGCGGACAACTTCTTTGGGAAGTCCTGCTAAAGAGGCCACTTGTATACCATAGCTCCTGTCTGCCGCGCCAGGGATAATTTTATGTAGGAAGATGATATCTCCTCCCTTTTCCCGGATGGCGACGGAATAATTTTTGATTAGAGGATATTGCTGATCAAGGCAAGTCAGTTCATGATAATGGGTAGCAAAAAGAGTTTTGCCGCAGTTTGACTCCATGATATATTGCACAACAGCCCAGGCAATGGCCAAGCCGTCATAGGTACTTGTCCCCCTGCCGATCTCATCTAAGACGATCAAGCTGTCGGCAGTAGCATGGCGGAGGATATTAGCTGTTTCGCACATCTCCACCATAAAGGTGCTTTGCCCGGCGGAAAGGTCGTCGCTGGCCCCTACCCTAGTAAAAATGCGGTCCACGCGTCCGATATGAGCGCTCCCCGCAGGCACGAAACTGCCCATACGCGCAAGTAAGACGATTAAGGCCACTTGGCGCATATATGTTGATTTACCAGCCATATTTGGTCCGGTAATCAGCATCATTTGCTGGGTATAGGGATTAAAAACAGTATCGTTGGGTACATAATTTTCAAGGCCGATGATCTGCTCAATCACCGGATGCCGTCCGGCAGCGATCTCGATAATCTTACCATCATCCACCAAAGGACGGCAATAATGATTTTCCATGGCAACTTTGGCCAGGGATTGCAATACATCCAGATGAGCTATCACTTCGGCGGTATTTTTGATGCGTGAAGCGTTGCTCGCTATCTGCTGGCGGATATGACAAAAGCTTTCATATTCCTGGGCCAGAAGCTTTTCCGAGGCAGTTAATATCTTATTTTCCCATTCTTTCAATTCTTCTGTGATATAACGCTCGGCATTGGCCAGTGTTTGTTTACGGATATAATCAGTGGGCACATTGCCAAGCTGGGAATTAGTTATCTCTATATAATAACCAAAGACCTTATTAAAGCCTACTTTGAGATTACGGATACCGCTGCGTTCCCTCTCCTGTGCTTCCAACTCGAGAAGCCAGCTTTTGCCGCCATGGGAAATACTACGCAACTGGTCGATCTGCTCATTATAGCCGTCTTTGATGATCCCTTCATCTTTAGCGGAAAGGGGCGCATCCTCGGAAATTGAGGTATCTATCAGCTCTTTGATATCCTCCAGGAGATCAAGATGGTCGATAAATATTTTATAAATAGGCGCGTTAAGATAAGCCAGCAGGCGAAATATCTCCGGCAGCAAGGCCAAAGAATTGCGCAAAGCCAACAAATCCCTGGGACCGGCATTGCCATAGCAAACACGGCTGATCAGGCGTTCCATATCATGCATATCTTTAAGCTGCGCTTGAATAAGGCTGGCTATTTGCGTATTACTCACCAGCTCCTCTACCCCATCCAAACGCTGATTGATTTTATTCTCAACAAGCAGTGGATTTTCTATCCATTCTTTCAGGAGCCTCGCTCCCATAGCTGTTTTGGTATCATCCAGGACCCATAAAAGAGAGCCTTTACGCTGGTTAGTGCGCATCGTGGAAGTTATCTCCAGGTTGCGTCGCGTATTGGCATCCAGGGTCAAAAATTGACTGGTAGAATAGATATTCAGTGTATCCAGATAATCCAAAGAACGCTTTTGCGTCTGTTGCAGAAAATCTAAAACCAAAGCTGCCGCTTTAGCCGCCAGAGGCATATCGATCAATCCCAATGCTTCTAGTGATGCAACATGAAAATGGATATTTAAAATGGCTTCCGTGTTATGCCTGATATAAGCTTCATCATAAGGTTGGCTGATACTGCCGATAGTCCTGGAAGATACAAAAAGCGCGAAAATTTCTTCTTTGCGGAGATTTTCGGGCAAGATACATTCGGCAGGACTAACACGGGAAATTTCGGCTGATAGCTTTTCCCAGGCTGACTGGCCGCTAACTTGCGTAGTCATGAATTCCCCGGTAGAAATATCGGTATAGGCTATACCAAAGCCGCCGTCAGCCTTATCCCGCCAGATAGCCATGAGGTAATTATTGCTGTTTTCTTTAAGCATCTGGCTCTCTACCAGAGTGCCTGGTGTAATAATACGGATAACGTCCCTTTTGACAATACCTTTTGCCAGGCGGGGGTCCTCCATCTGTTCGCAAATAGCAACTTTGTAGCCTTTGCCGATCAATCTAGCAATATAACTGTCAACGGCATGATAAGGAACGCCGCACATCGGTATCTTCGTACCGTTGCCGCCGTCACGAGAAGTTAAAACTATTTCCAGCTCTCTAGAGCCAAGCAGCGCGTCTTCGGCAAACATCTCATAAAAATCGCCCAAACGGAAAAAAAGCAGGCAATCGGCATGCTCATCTTTGATCGCCCGGTATTGACGCATCATAGGTGTTATGGCATTGACAGTCAAAATCTTGCCCCTTTCCGCTTTAAGCTTAGTTATAAGCCTATTATGTCATTAAAAATTGATACTTTTATATTCTTCAAATACTATTTGATTATCTTTACAAGAGATGAATTGCATCGGCAGTTCTTTAACCGCTTCTTCTTCAAAATAAACAAGATCAGCAATACGAATCTGGGTGGCAAACAAAGAGGAAACAATAATAAACGCATCCCTATCCCCTTGCGAACCGGCATGCAGGAGACCGCGGCAGGTACCTAGAACGATGATATTACCTGATGCAATAACCTCGCCGCCATTATTGATATCGCCCATGATAATGGCATTACCTGTAATATCGACTTTTTGCCCGGAGCGAATATTAGCCTTAATAAAAACGCTGTTACCTTCACTACCTAAGGATTGTACTTCTTCGCCCAAATAGATAAACGATTCCGGCTTGGGAGCTTCGCCTTTATTTAAATTGAAAGCTTTAAAGATTTGCTCCAAAGTTTCTTGTTCTTCCGCGGAAAAATTGTTTTCCGGGCTGATCAGATAAACGGCATTAGTAAAAAAATCGGTGTTATCAGCTAATTTATTTCTTAAAGATTCACAAAGTTCTTTGAAAGATGCTTCATTTGTACTAAAATAGAAGATAAGTCCATGCTTGGTTCCTTTGATATTGATCAGATTCTGATTCATATTGCCTCCCTAAGACATTCCTGGCCTCACCAATTTAAATATAAAAAAGAGCCTTTATAATATTAGGAAATTCGCCAGTAAGCGACAACTTTCCTGCTTACAAAAAAAGGAGTAAAACATGCGCTACGGTTTTGATGAAATCATTAAAAGAACTAAAAAAGCCATCATTAACTATGAGATGATCCATGATGAAAAAAGCATCATGGTCGGCCTTTCCGGAGGCAAAGACAGCGGCGTGCTTCTTTATACATTAAAGAAGTTTCAAGCCGTATCCAAGTACAAATTTCATTTGGCAGCCGGACATATCTCACTCGGCTTTCCCGGTGAGGATGTATCACTGCTTGAGCAATATTGCAGGGAGCTTGACGTGCCTTTCTATCATGAAAAGACCCAGATCGGGCCTCTGGTTTTTGATGTGCGCCAGGAAGAAAATCCCTGTTCTCTATGCGCTAAGATGCGCCGAGGCGCGCTCAATAATCTGGCAAAGGAAAACGGCTTTGATAAAGTCGCCCTCGCCCACCACCAAGATGATGTCGTGGAGACATTACTGCTCAAAACCTTTTTTGAAGGGCATATCGCCTGCTTTAATCCTGTAACTTATTTGGACAGAAAGGACCTTACCGTCATCCGGCCTTTTGTTTATGTGCCTGAATCCCTGATCGCCTATTTTGCCCGCAAAGAGAACATTCCTATTATTACCAACCCCTGCCCTGCCAGCGGCAAAACTAAAAGGCAGGAGATGAAGGACCTTTTAGCATTAATGGATAAGATTTCCCCGCTGGGTAAAGACCGGGCGGTCGGAGCCCTGGAAAAGCTTTTTGGCAAATACTGGGATGGGAAAAAGAGCATACTTAATACCGATTCTGAGTAAATAAGGAGAACGACCATGATCTTAGTCTCTGCCTGTCTTTTAGGGCATGATTGTAAATATAACGGAAAGAACAACCGCAATGAGGCAGTATTAGATTATCTAAAGGATAAGGAATATATCCCTGCCTGCCCGGAGTGCTCTGGCGGCTTGCCTATTCCCCGTCCACCCTGCGAGATAAGCAGCGGCGATGGCTTTGATGTTCTGGAAGGAAAAGCCCAGGTTCTTTCTGCTGATGGCAAAGATGTAACCAATGAATTTATAAAAGGGGCTCAAAAACTGCTTGAGATAGCAAAAGAACATGATGAACCGATAGCCATCTTAAAAGAATGCAGCCCCTCCTGCGGACTGCATTTCATATATGATGGGACATTTTCCGGGAAAGTTGTCCATGGGTCGGGCGTGGCTACAGCTCTACTTCGGCAAAATGGGATACAGGTATTAAGTGAAAAAGAGATAGAAGGGTAAAAAGGGGCAATCCCTATCAAACTTTATGATATAAAAAAAGGGCATTATAATGTCCTTTTTTTATATCATATCCCTTTAATTGATTGATAGAAGAGAAAATACACAAGGAGGGCTACGCCCTCCTCTTTAACTTTTACTCTGCTCCCTTCCAGCGGGACCAGAAATCTTTACGAAACTCAGAAAAACTGCCGTCAATGATCGCCTGGCGCACATCATCCATCAAATGGGTCAGATAATAAAGATTATGGATAGTAGTCAGGCGGATGCCTAAGACTTCGTTAGCTTTCAGAAGATGGCGGATATAGGCGCGGCTGAAATTGCGGCAGGCATAACAGCCACAGTTTTCATCTATTGGCCGAAAATCCCTGGCATACTCGGCATTACGGATGACCAGCTTCCCTTCCGGCACCATGACCGTACCGTTTCTGGCAATGCGGGTCGGAAGCACGCAGTCAAACATATCCACTCCCCTGGCAACGCCCTCGATCAGGCAATCCGGAGAGCCGACTCCCATCAGATAGCGGGGTTTATGCTCCGGTAACAAAGGCACAGTATAATCCAAAGCTTCATACATCAGCGGCTTTGGTTCTCCAACGCTGAGGCCCCCGATACCATAACCCGGAAAATCCATAGCCACAAGTTCAGTAGCACTTTTATGGCGCAACTCCCGTATAGTACCTCCCTGGACGATACCAAAAAGGGCTTGTCTGGGATGATGATGGGCCTCAAGACAGCGATTAGCCCAACGCGTAGTGCGCTCCACAGCGTCTAGCACCTGTTCATATTCAGCAGGCCAGGGCGGGCATTCGTCAAAGGCCATGGCGATATCGGCCCCAAGGGCCTCTTCTATCTCCATTACCAGCTCTGGCGTAAAATAATGCGTTGAGCCATCGATATGGGAGCGGAAGCTGACACCGTCATCATTGATCTTACGCAGATCGGCAAGGCTAAACACCTGAAAGCCACCACTATCTGTAAGGATGGGGCGGTCCCAAGACATAAAATCATGTAAAGTACCGGCTTCCTTGATCAATTGATGGCCGGGGCGCAGATAAAGATGATAGGTATTACTCAAAATGATCTGCGCGCCCAGTTCTTTTAATTCATGGGGTGAAACGGTCTTTACGGAAGCGCAAGTGCCTACAGGCATAAAAACAGGGGTCTTAACGTCACCCCTGGTAGTATGCAAAACGCCCGTACGAGCTGAAGTTTTCGTATCTACATTTTCTAGAGTAAATGAAATCGGCATGCTCTCTCTCCTTTTTGATAAGCCGGTTTTAAATGATCATCATAGCATCGCCAAAGCTAAAAAGACGGTATCTTTCTTTAATAGCTTCATGATAAGCTGCAAGTGTATGCTCCATCCCCGCAAATGCGCAAACTAACATCAAGAGCGTGCTTTTGGGCAGATGGAAATTAGTTATCATCCCGTCTATTGCTTTAAACCGATAACCGGGATAAATAAATTTTTGCGTCCAGCCTTCGCAGGGAATGATCTTCCCTTCCTCATCAGCTACCGTCTCCAAAGTGCGAACACTGGTTGTCCCAACGGCGATAACTCTGCCGCCTGCGGCGCGCGCCCGGTTGATGACATCGGCTGTCTCCGGACTTACCCGGTAAAATTCCTGATGCATTACATGCTCTTCCAAAATATCAACTTTTACCGGTCTGAAAGTCCCCAATCCTACATGCAAAAGCACTTTTACAACGATAACCCCCTGCTTTTCCAAGGTATCAAGTAAAACCGGCGTAAAATGGAGTCCTGCAGTAGGTGCAGCGGCGGAACCTTTTTCCCGCGCATAAACGGGCTGATAGCGGGATTGGTCATCAAGATGTTTCTTAATGTATGGAGGCAAAGGCATCTGCCCTATTTTTTCCAAAAAGGCATAAAAATCACCATCATAAGCAAATTCGATGATCCGCGTGCCGTCATCAGAATAATCTACAACTGTGGCTGCAAAACCTTCGATATCAAAATAAAGCCGCTCACCGGGCAGCGCCTTTTTCCCTGGGCGGACCAAAACCTGCCAAGATTTAAGTCCTACCTGCTTGAGCAAAAGCACTTCGATAGTAGCACCACTTTTTCTTTTAGCAAAGAGGCGCGCAGGTAAGACTTTGGTATCATTTAAAACCAAAACATCTCCTGGATTCAGTCTTTCCGGCAGCTGGGAAAAAGCACTGTGGCTAATGGCGCCAGTTTCTTTATCCATAATTAAAAGGCGTGATGCATCCCTGGGCTCGATTGGGTCCTGGGCAATCAACTCCTGCGGTAAATCATAGTCAAAATCGCTTACTTTTGTCAAAGTTTTTTACTCCCTGCTGTCTAATTTTAGTCTATACTATCTAAGGAAAAAGCTGAGCTAGTTATGTAATAGTGTTCCAAAATTTCTTCATATGTATAACCGTCCGCGGCCAGACCTATGGCCCCCCATTGGCTCATCCCTACCCCGTGGCCAGTGCCTTTGCCATTGATAATAATATTGCCGCCGGTATTTTCCGTGCTTAGCTGGGCTACAGTGCCACTTGAGCCTACTGCATAATAAGTACTTTTACCACCGTTTATTTCCTGAATATCTCCACCATAATCATAAGCGCGCAATGCATTGGCATCACTGGTCTGGACTTTATTGCCTATGCCATCTTTAACCCAGATACCGGCACCGGAAACGATATCAAAAAGGGTACTTTTTAGCCCGCCCAAGAAGGAGCGGATGGAGTCTTTGGTCGCGGATGCCGTACCATCGCTGCCGACGGCCTCGATCTCTGTAACCCTGCCTGCATCGGATTTAGAAACTATATTTAATTCTTCTAATTCACCGATATCCTTGCCGCTATACTGCTTGACTAAATTTACTATCTGCTCCGGCGTATATGTAACCTGCCATTGGTAGCGGCTCGCTGTCCAGGAATTATTTAAAGCATAGCTGTCTTCCGGCGATGCAACCCCCTTCAAAGGGATGCTACCCCCGCCCCAGACATTGGCGATATCCTCGGTATGCCCGCCGCCATTTGAATGATAATATCCCGGCACGACTGTGCGTGCCCCTGTAGAAGGATTGGTATAATAGATAACTATACCTTTTGTAGCATCAACTGCCTCGACGATAGTATCGCCACCAGAGGAAGTTTCTGCAGTGTAACCCATATATGATTGCGATGAAGTAGTATTGGAGACATCGTATTTGGCGCCGGGATTGATATAAGCGTAAGCAAAGGAGCGTGCGGCCACAGTCTGGGCCTTGGTGGCTTCCAGAGGGGCATTATAGCCTATTTCCTCCCCTACCACACCATAAAGGTATTGCTCGATATCTAATTTATTGAGTATATAAATTCCAGCAGAAGATTTACACACATAAAATGCTGCACGGTATTTAACATTCTTATAGGAAAAGATGGCCGAAGACCCCGTAGGTTTGGCATAAACTGAATCAGTAGCTTCTCCTACTTCGCTACCATTGACAGAAATGATGAAATCGGAGCCGGAGCTTGTAACTTCTACTAAACTACCTTTGGCCACAGAACAAATCGTATCATCGGAACCCTCGTCAATGATATCATAAGTGCCATTTGCGATATTAAAGGCGCAAGCAGTTTGACCGCTAGCCAGCAAGACGCGGATATATGTAGTGGCGGCCATAGCTTGTCCAGAAAAAAAGGATAGGGCAGCTAAAAGCATAAAAATACTTGTTATGACAACTTTTCTTTTAATAGAAATCATAAGATTAAGGCTGTCCTCCTTTGCGTCTTGATTTGCAGAAAATTTATCTACGGAAAAGCATCGAGATAAGTGAAAGCACTACGCTGATAATGATGCAGGTAACTACTGGGAAAAAGAAAGTAAAATTGCCTTTTTTGATTATGATATCACCAGGCATGGAACCAATATGAGTTTTACCTATTAAAAACAAGACTATGCCGATAACAAAGATGATGGCCCCTGCGGACATAACCATTTTTCCAACTACAGACCAGTTCACAGCTATACTTCCCTTCTATAAAAAACTGCCAACTATTCGGCAGGAAGATTTTTCTTTAGTTTGCAGAAGCGTTCCTTTTCACTATAGATACAGCCGCAATAATTCTGCATATAAAGGCCCACTTCTCTTGCCATATTCTGTCCGGCATGGAACAAGGGGCGGAAATCTTCATAATAAAAAGGGATGCCCTCTTTTTCGCTAGCTTTTTGGGCGGAAGCAATGATCTTCTCATGCTTTTGATAAGGACTTATCAAAAGGCTGGTAGTAAATGCGTCATAGCCATGCTCACGGGCAGTAGCAGCAGCTGCTGCCATGCGTACGTCATAACAATAGTTACAGCGCTCAGAAGATTGAGGCGCTACATTTAGGAGCCAATCTTCCAAGGCATAATCGTCATCAATGATGGTCGGTAACTTTAGGACAACGGCCATTTGCTTCCAAGCGTCCAGACGGTTCTTATATTCCTGATATGGATGGATATTTGGGTTATAAAAGTATACTCCTAGCTCATGCCTGGCTTCTTGCAAGGCATCGATGATCGCCAAGCTGCAAGGGGCACAACAGGAATGGAGCAATATTTTCATCTTTTACTCCTCTTCTTCTTTAGGAAAAAGGCTGGCCTGGTCAACATCTTTGGCCCGTAAAGATTTGGGCGGCTTGATGCCAAAATAGCGGTAGGCTTCCGGCGTGCCGATCCGCCCCCTGGGCGTTCTCTGCAGAAAGCCCAGCTGCATCAAATAGGGTTCGCAGACATCTTCGATAGTATCCGCCGATTCAGATATACTGGCGGCAATAGTATCCAGACCTACCGGTCCACCGGAAA
>Ga0074197_1000410_pt1 | contig 55093 bp, 53 predicted proteins | sample EPASupsiteSAE305_FD_64526 | JGI IMG/M metagenome (GOLD analysis project Ga0074197, IMG submission 64526) | Bioremediated contaminated groundwater microbial communities from EPA Superfund site, New Mexico - SAE3-05 reassembly with SPADES | ecosystem: Environmental > Aquatic > Deep subsurface >...
GACGATGGGGAGAAGAGATTATCGCATTAATGGCTACAGTTGATCAGTCTTTGAAAAAATAAAAAGTATCGACACTAAAGAATTTTAGCATTAGAGATTGAGCTGATAAAGGTATTTCATTGTCGTTTTGAAAATGAAATACACGTTGTTTACACCTTAAAACTCCCTATTTAATAGATTCTAACCTGTTTGGAATCACTCTCATTTCATCCTTTCCATCACATCCATGCTGGCGATAAAAGTTTCTATTTATCGCTATTTCAACGCTATTTACATTCTATATACTTATCCCAAGATTTTGAATTGTATTAATAATATCTATATATTAGATATTGTTTATTTAATGAAAATCAATAGATTGAAGGAGATGATATGAAAAAAGTGGTAGGCATGAGTCTAGCTGCAGCACTATTGCTCGGAGCAAATGCATTCGCATTCGACAATGTAAAGGTAAGCGGTGATGCTAAACTTTACTACAATACGGACGATAAAAACCCAAATGATCTTTTTAGTAAAGCATCAAGTGCAGCAGATACTGCTCTTCGTCTGGGTGTAACGGGAGAGCTTCTGAAGAATGTCACTTTTGGTGTGACTGGGTATGCGATCAGTACGCTTGGTCTTGAAAACAATTTGGTCAGTAATACATGGTCAAGTGCGCATACAGCTACTAACTCGGGTGCCGGTAATGATGTTTCTGATGAAGCATGGATCGGTGAACTATGGATTGCCGCGAAGTATGGTAATACAACTGTGAAAGCAGGTCGTATGCTGCTCGATTCACCTCTTTCATTTAGTGAAATGTGGTCTGTTGCTCCGAATAGCTATGAAGCTTTTGTTCTTATCAACCAAGATATTCCCGATACAACTTTGGTTGCTGTATATGCTGGACACAGTAATGGTGTAAATGCTGTTGGATATACTGCAGATGCTTCAACGGTCAACAGTGCCACTGGTATTGCTGATAATACTTCAGGTATTGGTCTCGATGGGATTGTGGGTGCGAATGGAACATTCGGTACACACGGAGCAAAAGGTGCCAATGTATTTGCTCTTATCAACAACTCATACAAACCGCTTACAGCACAAGCATGGTATTACAATGTTGTCAATGCTGCAGATGCTTTCTGGTTACAAGGCGATCTTAATAGCGATATGGTTAAAGGTCTAACATTGGGTGCTCAATACACCGAAATTAGTCCAAAAGGTGTATATCAAGGTGTTCATGACTCAAAAGGGTATGCATTCAAAGTTGGATATGAAGGTCTCGAAAATTTTAAAGTATCTGCTGCCTATTCAGACATAGATAAAGATAGTGTTTTTAAAGTTGCTAACCTTGCTACAAATAACACGGTAAAAGCTCAATCAAAATTGTATACGGAAGCCTTTTGGAACTATGGATATGTAGGTACTCCTGATGCAGAATCATGGAATTTGAGTGCTCAATATAATGTACAGGATATCGCTAAATTTGGCGCTTACTATACAAACGTAAGTATCGATAAAACCAATAAAGATATGAAAGAGCTTGCTTTGTCTGCAACAAAATCTTTTGGGGCATTGGACACTACTTTGGCGTACATCTCTACGGATGCTGATGATCAAAATAGCGGTTCACAATTTAACTCTATTCAAGCACGTTTGACTCTTAACTTCTAAGAATCAGTATGCAACTTTCATCCCTTCGGGGATGAACCCTCCTTTTTATGAAAAGTTTTGAACCTATAGTGAAGTTTCGTCGACGTCAATAAGGTAATGATGAGAAGAAGGGTAAAAAGTACGGGTACCTTCGGGTCTTCCGTCTTTCTTCAATAGCACTAGTCAAAAAAATCATACTGCGTATTTTTACATTAAACGGCTATTCCAGAGATTTATTTCAAACGAGAAGTCATAAATCGAATAATCAAAAATACAAAGAGTGAAAAACCGATAATTACCGCTGCAATAGGTGCAGAAAAACTCAACCCATACGATGTAAAACGATCATATATCAAAACCGGAGTCGTCATGGGATGATATACCAAAATTACCACAGCCCCAAACTCTCCGAGCCCTCTGCTCCACATCATCAAGGCTCCGTTGATGATATCTTTTTTAGCGTTGGCGATACTGATTCTAAAAAAAACTTCTAGAGGTGAGGCGCCCAAGGTTCTTGCGACGTTTTCAAGTTTTACGTCCACTTTTCGAAAGCCGTCTTTGGCGGAATTAATTAAAAAAGGGGCCGATAGAAACATCATTGCAATCATAATGCCGTATTCCGTTCCAATAAATTCAATGCCAAAAAACTTAAAAAAATCTCCCAAAGAAGTATCGCCGAATGTCGTTAAAAGTGCAATGCCCGCAGCCGTGTGTGGTATCATAATCGGAATGTCAATCAGAGCTTCTAAAAAACTTCTTCCATAAAAATCGTACCGTGCTATCAAATATGCCAATGGTATTCCGGTAAAAAGTACAAAAACCATAGCATACGCTGAAACCCGCATGGTCAATAAAATAGATTCGATGACATCACCGTCTTTGATCGCGTCTAAAAGCTTGTCGCTGCCGACGCCTACAAATATCTTGATGATAGGAGCACTTAAAAATAGAGCGATGATTAAAGACAACACAATGAGGAGTATTGTAAAAGAGTTTTTACTCATTGGATAAATCCTATATCATTTTTATTGAAACCGATAAATACTTGGCTTTGAGACTCTTCAAAACTCCCAAGATACTCTCGTTTTGATATTTTGATAAAGAATTGATACTCATTGACACGTACAAAAAGTTTATAGTGATCCACAATGCCTATGCACTCGTCCACAATACCTTCAAATACATAGTCATTGTTTAAATTATTTTCTTGTGAAACATAAATAACACTAGGATCAATCGAGTAAAACTTTGAATCAGAAATAAGCTCCAACATGGAAATGGGAAATATATTTTTAAAGCCCAAAAACTTGGCAACATCCATATTTTTAGGATGAGTTAGCACATCATTCGATGTACCCACTTGCACAATTTTACCGTCTATTATAATGGCGATTTTATCGGCCAAATGAGAAGCTTCTCTGAAATTATGCGTCACATGAATAGTCGTTAAATCGTACCGCTTATGAATCTCTTTTAGACTTTTCATGATAGAACTCTTGAATGTCGGATCGATGGCGCTTAACGGTTCATCCAATAAGAGGATTTTTGGTCTGGAATAAAGCGCCCGAGCTATTGCTACACGCTGCTTTTCTCCACCGCTTAAATCTTTAATATCTCTGTCTAATAATTTTTCCAATTTCAAAAATGAAATTAGGTCATCATAGAGTTCATGTTCATTTTTTATTTTTTTATATCGATTGGAAAATTTGATGTTTTGAGCTACATTCAAAGTAGGAAAGAGTGCAAAATCTTGATAGACAAAGGCAATTTCACGTTTTTCAGAACGAATATTGGTAATGTTTTTTTTCTCAAAAATAATCTCTCCGCTGCATTTATTCAATCCGGCTATTGATTCAAGGAGTTTTGTTTTACCGCTTCCGCTTTGTCCCAAAAGTACAAAATATTCATTGTTCAAAATTTCAAGATTGATATTGTCCAGAAAAAAGTTTCCGATTTTTCCCGATAAATTTTTTAGTTCTAAAATACTCATTTTTTTCCTAAAATAGATGCATCTCCGGTAATGATGCTTGGGTTAATCACTCCTTGACCGTTTTGATACATGATGTTTTGTCCCTCTTTGGAGAGAATAAAATTAAAAAATTTGACTGCACCCTCTTTATTCGCAGGAGATTTGTCATTTTGTACCACTGTAATGCCATATACCATCGGTTCACCTACTTGTGTTGTCAACATCCCCGGTTGTTCGCCGTCAATATCGAAACTGACAGTTTTATACAATGAGGCGTATTTATTATCTTTGAGTGAAATTTCTTGGGGGAGTGAGACATATTTTAATCCGTGTTGTTGGGCAACAGATTTATAAATAAACAGATAATCGTAGCCATTTGCTTCCAATAGCCCCAACAAATCAGTCTCTTTCGGTCGAATAATCACTTTCTCTTTTTTCTCTTCTCCCACTTTATAGCTTCTCCCATACCCTAAGAGTTTTTCGTAGAAATGATCGATTTTATAATATTTTTCAGCCAATTTTGTAACCAAAACTGCCCGATAACCGCAAGGGTCTAGGTTGGGATTGGAATGTCCTATTTTGACACCCTCTCTGAGAAAAATAGCGGGCCAATTTTTTTCATTGATTTCATCCGCGTATTTTGAATGAGGCGTATAGGCAATGACCATTTCATTGGTTGCAAACTGGACATTAAACTTTGCATGAGAAGGAATGAGCAAATCGTCAATGACGTTATAATCGGCACTCGCCACAACATCTGCCGGTCGTTTGAGATCGGTAATTTTACGTGCGCACGCTATACTCCCTGTGGGTTCACGTTTCACATCATAGTTTGGATATTTCTCCTCAAATACCTTTTCTAGTTGTGTGAAAGGGACGGAAAGACTACCCGCATGAAATACGATAATATCCTCTTTTGCCACCCCTAATGTTATGATGAGTGCTAGACTCAATAAACTCTTGTGTAGCATTTTCTATCCTTGATTGTATTTGGTGTCTTCTGTTTTCTTTATCAAATGCAAGCCAAAAAGAATTACTTTTATAACTTCACCTTCTTCAACACCGCTTTTATCATCCAATGTTATCATTACACTATTGCTCTCAATCAGAGGTGTCAGCATTCCCGAACCATACTTGTTGTTTCGCGTAACATGAAATTCTCCATCACTCATCATTCCCAAAACTACGTTGGCTCGCCCTGAATTAACCTTAAATGCTTTGATGTTTTTAGCATATATAAAATCATGATAAAAAGCATTGTTTCCGCTAATTTTATAGATAATCGGCAAGGCCAATAGGTAGGTATTGACCAGTGCCGTCAATGGGTTTCCCGGCATTGCCATTACATAGGCATTTCCCATTTTCCCCATCATCGTCGGACGCCCAGGTTTTACTTTAACCCCGTGAAACAACACGTCAAGTCCATTGGAAATAAATGCCTGAGCAATAAAATCGGCATCACCCATGGAAATGCCGCCTGTGGTAATGACGACATCATAGCTTTTCAATTGCGATATAAACTCAGTGGATTGATCCAGAGAATCTGGCACAACTCCTACATACGTTGCGTCAAAATTGTGCTCTTTCAGCATTGAGACAATTGCATAAGAATTGGCATTATAGATTTGATCTTCATTGGCAGTTTCCCAAGGCTCTTTTAGCTCATTTCCTGTTGAAAGTACTGCAATGGAGGGTTTGGCAAACACTTCGATAACCGTAATGCCTTGACTGGCTAATAGAGCTACCGTACTGGAGTTAATTGCTTCTCCCTGTTTAAATATCACATTACCGACGGCTTGTTCCTCTGCAATCGCACGAAAATGATTCCCCTGTTTCACTTCACTCGGTATCTCTACAAATTCTCCATCAAAACCGAGGGTATCTTCAATCGGAATAATGGTATCGGCATCGTCGGGCACTTTTGCCCCTGTCATGATTTTATAACATTCATTGTCGTCCAAAGCGCCCTCATAGACACTTCCTGCAAACACTGTTGCCCTGACACGTAGTTTTTTTCCGGCATCACTGTATTTAATGGCAAATCCGTCCATGGCGGAGTTGTTAAACGAAGGGAGGTTTTTTTGACACAGTATATCTTTTGAAAGAACTCTTCCAACGGCATTTTCTGTCGTAATTAATTCGGTTTTTATTGTTGCCTCGGCATGATCCAAACTTAATTTGACTGCGTCTTTGTACTCTAAATATGTCATTGTCTTAACCCCTCTATATGTTTTTTAGATTATTGCGATCAATCCGTTCCGCATGGGTATAAATATTCATTTTTTGACCCCGCGCAAAGCCGATTAATGTCACACCGTATGTATCGGCTATTTGAACCCCCAAAGAGGTAGGTGCCGTTCGTGATACGACAACAGGAATCTTATGCATCACGGCTTTGACCACCATCTCTGAGCTCAATCGTCCGCTGAGAAATAAAACAGAGATGGAGGTGTCTAAGGCTATTTGTTGACATTTGCCCAATACTTTATCAACGGCATTGTGCAGTCCAATATCTTCAGCCGTTATCTTCGTCTCGTTGGGTAAAAAGATCATCGCTTGATGCACACACCCTGTTAAAAGATACAACTCACTATTGTCATAAAACTTTTTTATCTCTGCAAATATAGTTTTAGGTGCTACACTCATGGAAATTCGGTTAGAAGAGCTTTCGAGATTTGTCGTGACATTGCCGGTTACACCGCCACCACAACCACTGAGTAAAGTTTTCTCTTTGTGTAAATTTTCAAGAGAGCATTCATTGATTTTGGCTTGAATGGTTACGTGTAAACCATCTTCACTTACCTCTATAGAGTGAATATCATTGATCGTTTCAATGATGTTTTCACTGATTAAAAAACCGATAGCAAAGACATCTTGCTCTTTCGGTATGCACATCAAAGAGATGGCTTTGGTGCCATTGATACAGATAGTTATTCGTGACTCGTCAATAACTACATCTTCTTTTTTTATAAGACATTCATCTTCAAACTTTTCAATAATAATGGATTTAAGACATTTTTCATTTTTCATAATTTTTCCTTTCAAATCTTCATGGGTATTTGTATGGATTCATTGTCATTGAAGTCGATCATCCATAATGTATCATCCAGTGTCTCTTTACCCAGCAATATTTTGACAACAAGAGCCGCTTGCATAGAAGCACCCAAAGAAGCAGTGAAAGAGAGATTTCCTCTATTGGCTTCCGCCCCTTTTCCTGATTCTTTGTAGAGATAAGAGAGGTTTGTGCTCGTAGTACATTGCGCGATCCATCCGGCAATAGCGCAATGAACGAAAGAGATTTTCTGTGTTTTGCATGTCGAGGCTAACAGAAGCTTAACTTCCGGCGAATCCAGTGCATCAACGACGACATCTTTACCGTTTAACACATCCAGCATGGTCGAATCAAAATAACGATGCAAGGCATTGACCTGCAATGCAGGATTGATCCTCATGAGTGCGTCGGAAACAACGTTTGCTTTTGCCATTCCCAGCGTGGCAGGAGTTGAAAAGTTTTGACGATTTAGATTGTGTTCTTCATAGACATCACCATCCACAAGGGTGAGAGTCCCGATACCGCATCTGGCTAAAAACTCAGCTACATTGCCTCCTAAACCACCGCATCCGAAGATCAGTACATGAGCGTGAAAAAGCTTTGCTTGATCTTTCTGCGAAAGAGAGTGCTGATTACGATGATACCGACGTGGCATCCATCCCTCATTAAATACAGCGGTTTCTACTTCACGGAAAGAGCATGAAAAGCGTTTTATTGCATCAGTATAGGCACTGTAAGGGACATAATTATCCTGCACAGATGATCGTAAAAATGAGATGAGTGATAGCACCTTATGACCCCTTGTACTATAATGTTCACGGGAGCTTAACCTCCCCCTACTTTTGGAAAGAGGGCGAGAATGTCACCGTCTTTTAGAACTATGTCGGGATGTTGATGGCGAGAATTTACCATCAATACACCCAACGGCAGGTGATCTTCAGATATCCCTAATTCATCGAGGATAAATTGAGCCGTAATGCCTTCTTTATACTCTTTTTGCTCTATCTTGAACCGGCCCTCTCGATATTGAGCAAAGAGTTTAACGGTAATAATCAATCGAAATCCCAAAATGCATCAATCTCTTCATTGGTGAAGTCCCACGTTACATTGTGTGGAGGTAATGCCTCATATTTCATAAACTCAGGCAATCTGTCATCCGCACTTGTAAAGCCGGCCTTGATGTTGAAAGCTCTTTCAGTTTTTAAAATATTTTTTCCAAGATTGGTAACATCGTCACCTGTAAGTTCAATACCAAAGCGGGCATTGATCATATCAATGAGTGCCGGCAGACAGGTAGGATCGTCGAGAGCCGGGAAAGCGACGAAAATACACATCCCCGTACTATCTACTGCGGCAGAAGCGATTTGTAGGTTTCGGCTAAGTTCGACTTGTCCTTCTTTGCGAAGCGGATCTACATAGCCTCCGGAGTTTAATATGTTCGTAGCAACTGCGTACCCTGCAGTGTGGTCAGCACCCATTGTTGTTGTAGCGTAGGTAATCCCTTGCCCTTTAACCGCCCTTGGTTCATAGGCAGGAATAGCTTGGTTTTTAACCACAGGTACCCGAACCAATCCATAAAGTTTACCGAGGTTCCCTGTGCCGCTTCCGATAATACGACCCAGAGGCGTGCCATTAGCCAATTCATCCGCTAATAATGAATAAGCTTTCTCTCCATCACCAAACTCTAAAATTCCCGCATCAACGGCAAGACCAAGCGTCACACCGGTTTCAATGGAGTCGAGCCCCAAATCATCCATCAGTGCATCGATTTTGGCAATTTGATCCAAGTCTTTGATACCTAGGTGGGCACCTAATGCCCAAATCGTCTCATATTCAAATCCTGAAGTGAGATACTTGCCCTCTTTGTCATTATAGACTTGAGAACATTGGATAACACACCCTGCATGACAGCCATGAGTGGTATTTCCGTCTCTTTCTTTGATATTTTCTGCCATGGTTTCACCACAGATATTTTCAGCAAACTCAAATGTACCTTCTCTAAAGTTACGTGTCGGTAAACCGCCTGATTCATTGAGGATATTAACCAGAACATTTGTCCCAAATGCAGGTAAACCCTCTCCTGAAATCGGGTTATTCTGTAGGGCTTTTGTGAAAATCTTGCTGGCTTCTTTAAACTTCTCAGGATCGGCAATGGTCACTTCTTTGTAGCTTTCAGCATCAACCGTAATACATTTGATCATTTTAGATCCCATAACGGCACCAAGTCCGCCACGTCCATGACTTCTAAGTTTTCCTTTTGGGTCTTTGACAGAGATATTTGATGTAACCATTTTCATCTCACCCGGTCGCCCGATGCTCATAACGGCAACTTTTTTATCATATTTCGCAAGCATTGCATCAAGGACAAAATAGTTATCTTTTCCTACAAGCTCAGGGACTTCGATAAACTCAACTTTCTCTTTTGTGACATGCAGTTGATAGAACGTATTGTCCTTTTTTGGAATACCTTCGATAATTAAGGCTTTTACACCCAACTTTGCAAAGATTCCGGCACTGGTTCCACCGACATTGCTCTCCTTGATAGTTCCTGTTAGCGGGCTTTTGGCACCCAATGAATTGCGTCCGGAGTTTGAGGCACTGGTACCAGATAAAAGTCCCGGTGCAAAAACCATTTTATTGTTAGGTCCAAGAGGATGGCACTCCGGATCGACTTCCGCTGCAACGATGGTAGAGGTAAGCCCTCGTCCACCTAATCCTTTCCACTCGTTAGGGACTTCTTCGATTGAGTATGTTAAGTTACTCATATCCACTCTATAAATCATATCAGCCATAGCTTCCTCCTCAATTTTTTCTTCTCGTGTAGAGTTTAGCAAAGTAATATAGCGCTGAAATAGCAATTTTTTCTAATAATTAATCGCTACATTAAAGCTATTTTCATTCAATATACTTATATTTCAAACCATAAGAGAGTTAGGAATGTATAAATGAAAAGAACAGTTGTACTGAGTTTGGCAGCGGTAGCGGTCTTAAACGCTTCGAGTTTGAATGAAGCCTTTAGAGAAGGAAAAGCAAGCGGACAAATCCGCATGGCTTATGTAAACCAAAATAACGATGTTGACACCGATACGTACGGAACATCCATCGGAGGTATTTTGAAATATGAAACGGTCCCTTGGAATGAGATAAAACTCGGTATCGGAGCTTATGTATCTCAAAAACTTCCTTTCGCAACCGGAAACGAAGGTGAAGGAAAAACAAATCCTGATTTATTTGGAGAAAATAGCAACTCATATGCTTATGTCGGTGAAGCCTATATCGATTACAGTGCGAATGATGTTAGCTTGCGTGTCGGTCGCCAGCTTATCGATACTCCATTCGCTGATACTGATGATATCCGTATGCACCCGAATACTTTTGAAGCAGCGATAGCGACGTACAAAGGGGTTGATGAAACAACACTCGTCGGAGGATACATTACACGATGGGCCGGATACGACTCGGAGGATGACATTTCTAAATTCAAAAAGGTTACTACTGATAGTAACGGTGCAGCTGTTATCGGTATCATTAACGAGAGTGTTGAGAATCTCGAATTACAAGGATGGTATTACGGTATCGATAAACTCACGGATATTTTTTATACTGACGCAAGCTACACAATTTTATTCAACGAAACCAATGGAGTAGAATTCGTAGGACAATGGATGAACTTCAATGAAGAGAATGGTTCGGGCGTGGATGGCACTGTTTATGGAATCGGTGCAAATCTGAATATCGGTATGCTCACTCTCGGCACAGCGTATAACGAAGCTTCCAATGGTACGGGAAAATTTATCATCAGCGGTCTTGGTAATGGAGCCTATCTGGTTGATACGGAAGAAATGAATCTTGATCATTTCGAAGATATAAAAGCGTATTTGTGCAGTGCAGAGTTGGATATGGAAGAGGTAGGATTGGAAGGTCTGACATTGACCGCTATCTATGCAGGTTTTAAAAGTGCACCGGAAGATATGAGAGAGAAAGAGATTGATTTAATCGCAAATTATGAGATCAATAAAGCCCTTAGTGTCGAAGTAAACTATGCGAGACTTGATGACAAAAACAACAATACCTCCGAAGACGGACTCTATAACGGTGGGTATGATCGTTTTCTTGTTCGCATGAACTATAATTTCTAGAGTGGTTAGTTATCTACTTTAGTGGAAATATGGTACTTGTTTGCATCGCTGTCTTCTAACTCGATAGTGTAAGTACCATCCCCACCCATCGTCTCAAAAACCATAGTCGGATTTTGACTGATTGCTGAAGTAAGCTCCATCGTTGCAAGCAACTCTTTGTTGCTGTATAACTCAAGATGTTTGATGTAAAAGGGGTTGGTTCCGAACATTAACCCTGTTTCCATAGGATGGAATATCGAAAATTTTATGATGTAGGTTTTGTTTTGTCGCAGTGTATGACTTTTGTGTTTACCCAAAAGTAGGGCAAACTTTTTACTCTCTTCCGGTGTACTTGGTGAACATCCGCCGCCAAAACTTTTGATGTTCGCACTGCTGATATGCCATAATCCGTTTGTATCTTCAACGAGTACGCGTATGGGTGTTTCTTGGGCAACACGGATACTAAAAGAGAAAATGGCTTTAAGGTTTAAAAGTTTGACATCCATAATCTCAGGAATGAGGTTTAAATCGGCGAATACGATCATCCTTTTTGCATCTTTGATCTTGGAAGCATCGATAATTATGGGTACATGGGCAGGGTTGTCTGCAAATTTCGGGACATCTATGGTGATGTTTATATCATCAAAAGAGTAGTTTGCGCCATGAAGTGTTTTTTGGAGCATATCGTCAAAAGTGGGTGAATAAATCGGATTTTTTGCTTGTGCATTTGCAGTGAGCAGGAGAATAAAGATTAGAAGTTTGTATAGGGTTGAAGACATGCATGTTCCTTTAAGGTCCGTAGGAAATAGGTTTAGTATAGGTTACATGATAGGTGTTGAATATTTTTTCTAAGATCTTGTTCTCATGCAACTCTGTGATTACGCCATCGATGTGATAGCTTAAGTCACGATAATCACTCCGAACGGCTATACCTATATCCCAAATGGATTTTATCCCCAAAACCTCATTGGTCATAGTGTATTTATCCTGATTATTATTGTAATCAAGTAAAAACTCTACTTGAGATTTTAAGCCTGCCAGGGAATCGATTTTTCCGGCTTTAAAATCCAAGACGGCATCGTCAAACTTAGCGTAGCGTTTAACATTTTTTCTGAGTAACCCTCCATTTTTCATGGAGAGATGTTTATCCGGAAGGGTATCTAACTCCACACCTATGGTGTGATAGGCAAATATGCCCAACGTATTAACCTTCGGTATGACATCTTTATGGGTAACAATAACCCATTTTTCCGCATGGTAGGGTGATTTTATAGCAACCATTTCTGTTTGAAGCTCTCCGCTCGTAGCATCTACTTGTCGCATATAATCATAGTCATAGGGGATCCTCAGCATAACATCGGCACGCGTTTTATGAACAGGATTTCCCTTCCAGACCACATTTCTAAGGTCATCATCGAGATTCTCATCAGCCTCTGTAAAGTACCATTTTGGCTTAACATTGAGGGATGCAGCAATATGTTTGCCGATCTCAACATCAATCCCTTTGGCTTCACCGTTCTCCATATACGAATAGGGACGAAAGTCATTATAGACGGCTATGACGATCTCACCGCAGGATTGTATATCCTCAGTACTCCGTGCATACGAGCAAAGAGTAATGATTAGTGTACTAATGATGACCGCTAGAAGTTTCATGACAAATTAGTCAGGTTTAACAGTCATCAAATATGAACGAATTGACCACATAGCTTCTTGATTAATGACACCTTCGAATGGAGGCATATAGACATTGCCATTTCGGACAGCTCCACCACGAATTCTCTCCATAAACCATGCATCGCCTTCTACACCTCTATCAAGGTAGCGAAGATCCGGAGCAACACCGCCAGAGATTGCGTCCAATCCATGACAGCGAGCACAGTTTTCTGCGTAAGCATGGTTACCAATTTCAATGGCTTTTGCATTTCCTTCGTAAGGGTTCTTTTCTAGCCAAGCTGTTCCTAAGGGTGCCAAACCTTTAGTATCTACCGGCTGAGGGGTTACGTTTCCGTGACTCATTAATAATGTTGCTGATAGCAATGCTACCACTCCAAGCGTATGAGATTTTTTCATACTAACTCCTTTTCTAATCTTTTGTGATTTGGAAATTATAAAGTATGAAAATAGCCTGATAATAGCGTTTAAAAAGAAATTTTTACTGCTATATTCAAGCTATAAACCTGTACTAAAATGATTTGGAAATATTATAGAAGTAGGAGTGTTATTTATGAAAATTTTTGTTTTACTGTTGCTCTATTTATCTCTACTATATGGAAGCAATAATCAGCTTAAGGTTGGCGTTTTGGCATATGGAACCGTTAATTGGGAATTGATGACGATAAAGTCACGAGGACTGGACAAGAAATACGGATTTGATCTTGAAATTAAAGAACTAGCGTCTAAAGATGGTGTTGCCGTCGCTTTTCAAGCCGATAGTGTCGATGTAATCGTAAATGACTGGGTCTGGGTCAACCGACAAAATTACCCTAAATTTTCCCTCTATTTTTACCCTTATTCCACAGGACTCGGAGGAATCTATACCAATAATTCACGTTACCGTACTCTTGGTGATTTAAAAGGGAAAAAACTGGGTGTCGCCGGAGGGGCGATGGATAAAAGCTGGTTACTTTACAAAGCGTATGCTCAACAAAAACTGGGGATTGATCTCTCAAGCCATGCAGAGATCGTATTTGCCGCACCTCCGATTCTGAATGCTAAGTTGTCGGATGGAAGTTTAGACGCTGTACTCAACTTTTGGCACTACAATGTATTGCTGGATGAAAAAGGGATGACACCCATATCCTCGGTTCGGGAAGTTTTAGGAAGTTTCGGCATTAACAATCAAGATATCCCCTTTACCGGATGGGTATTCAAGCGGCCATTTGCGGCAGAGAATAAAAATATGATCAACGGTTTTTTACAAGCTTCGCATGAGGCGAATAAAATACTCAAACACGATGACACGGCATGGAATCCATTACGACCCTTTATGCACGTTAAAGACGATGCCGCTTTTGAAGCGTTAAAAAAGGGGTATCGTGAGGGAATTCCTGATAAGTTCACCCAAAATGAAATAAATGGAATTGAAAAAATATATACAATTTTGGAAAAAACCGGTGGTAAAAGCCTCGTTGGTGACTCCAAACATTTTGATAAAACGATGTTTTGGCCCTATAAACCTAATGGTGTGCGGTAATAGAGATGCTCAATCTTCTGTATCTGCGCGTAGGATCTGTTTTTTTCCTTATTGCACTTTGGCATGTCACAGCACTCCTCTCTGATTCTCCCATGCTTCCATTGCCGGTAAATGTTTTGAGTAGCCTGATTGAGCACATTTCCAGTGGAGAACTTCTGCATCATCTCGGTATTACTTTGTACCGCGTTGCTATGATTTTTCTCATTGCCATGCCTCTTGGGATTGCTTTTGGTCTGTTGATGGGTAACTTCAAAAAAATTGATGCAGCGCTTGATACTCTCCTCGTATTGGGGCTGAATATGCCCGCACTTGTGGTTATTATGCTCTGCTATATCTGGTTTGGTTTGAGCGATGTTGCAGCGATTTTAGCCGTCGTTATCAATAAAGTACCAACCGTCATCGTCAACATACGAGAAGGGGTAAAAGCCATCGATAAAAGACTGATTGAAGTTGCCTACATCTATAAAGTATCCCGATACAAGATGCTATTTGTCTTTTATATTCCACAACTCTACCCTTATATCATTGCAAGTGCGAGAAACGGTCTTTCATTGATCTGGAAAATTGTCCTAGTGGTCGAACTATTAGGTAGAAGCGATGGGATCGGATTTCAGCTTTCCATGTTTTTTCAGTTTTTTGATATCACTTCGATACTGGCCTATTCATTTTCTTTCATCATTATCATTCTTTTGATCGAAAGTTTTATTTTTAGACCTATCGATACGCAAATATCCAAGTGGAGATAATATGCTTAACATAGATATCACTCGTAAAAAGTATGCTGAGAAAGAGATACTTCAAGATATACGTTTTAGCCTTAAATCAGGAGAATTTATCTCTATTATCGGTCCATCGGGATGCGGAAAAACGACGCTGCTCCGGCTCATCTCCTCTTTGGATAACGATTTTGAGGGGTCGATTGACATCGACAGAGATACCATCGGGATGATGTTTCAAGAACCTAGGCTTTTGCCATGGCTTACCGTTAGAGAAAATATTGCTGTTGTGGATAAAGTCGGTGATCAGGAGGAGGTACTTAAGCTTTTGCGTATGGTGGGATTAGAACATACCCTCAATACCTACCCCAAAAATCTCTCCGGCGGTATGGCACGAAGAGTTTCTCTTGTAAGAGCATTTATCAACCGTCCCAAACTCATTTTGCTGGATGAGCCGTTTGTATCTCTGGACAGACCTACCTCTCTCGCGCTTCAAAATGATTTGATGCTCTTTTGCAAAAGTTTTAATCCTGCGGTGATTTTGGTTACCCATGATCTTGACGAAGCGATTTCGCTTTCACAAAAAATTCTCTTTTTAGGCGGTGAAGTTACCGGAAACATTATGACTCACATCAACGAAAACCACTGTTTTGATACGCTTTATCCTACACAGGTAGAAGTGATAAAAGAGAATATATTATCCCTGCATCCCAATATTTTAGAAGGAAAATTATGAAAAAAAGAACGCTCATACTATTGATGCTCTCATTAGCCAATGCGGAAGACCTCAAAATGCAAATCTATAAACCTGTCACAAGCTCATGCCCTGCATCGTGGCTAAGTGAGATAGAAATGAGCATAGCTAAGCCGGAGATTATGTCGATAGTAGATATTAAAGGACTTAAAAGTGATATAGGTATTCCAAAAGAACTTCAATCTTGCAATACTTCAATTTTAGGTGATTATGTTTTTGAGGGGAATGTCCCGCCGGAGGCTATTAAAAAGTTTATGAAGGAGAAACCAGCAGGCGCAATCGGACTCAGCCTGCCTGCCAGCCAAAACAATGAAGCGGTAAAAAAGGTCTATATCCTGTATCCAGATAAGATATACAAGCTTTATGGAACCTATTGATCCAAACCGGATGAAATGATATTTTCGATCATCTCATCCACGTTTTTCGGATCCACTTGATCACTCAGTCTCGGTGTTTTTAGAAAAGAGACCGTAATGTCCGAGCTATCTTGTGGCTGGAAAATTACCAGCTTCAATGGACAATACAGCAGAGTATCGATACTTTTAGCCACGAGCTGATAACTGACAGAGGGTTTACAAAAACCTATACTGATCGCATTTTTTAGAAGCGGTTTTTTGTCTAAACTTTTGGATACCGCTTCTAAGGCTTTTGCTATATTTATCTCGTATACGATGTTAAATGCATTGACTTGCAGTTCATTGCTGATGCGTAATTGCACCTCTTCAAATGATCTATCGCTAACTTTATAGGAGATATATTCGGGTGTTTCGGTGCGAATATTCTCTGCATTGAGTACTCCTGTTAAGAAGAGATAGAGAAAAAAGATTATTTTCGTTTGCATTTCATCTCAGATGCCGCGATACCCAGGGTATCTAAATCGGTTATCGGATGTAAAAAACCGACTTGCGGCGAGGTGGAAATAAGCGCTTTTGGATGAACTAAAGAGATAGGCATTCGCAACTGTCCATTATAGTTTCGGTAAGAGAGTTTTCTCCCCATATAGGCTGATAACTCAAATTCATTTGAACGAATATAGGCAATATTCGCTTTAACTTCGCTTGTGTTCGTGTGCATGAGGGATGTTGCAATGGTTCGGATGGCGACCCACGCAGCAAAGTCTTCAGACTCCATCCAACGTGATGCATGTTTTTCAAAGCGGTTTTGCATTTGTGCCGCCCCCCATTGCTCGATACTCTTATGCCACATTACCGGCGTAAGCCCCTGAGTACCGGCTACCGGACGTGGTAACCACGAGTTGAAATAGACAAATTCTCCGAAATCACCAAAATAATCTGCCGTAACGATAACATCATAGTCATCGCTTTGGGTAAATGCCGGGAGTTCATCTTCCGCTTTTCTGCGAATATCTGTTGTGTTATTCCAAATTTTCTCTTTTACGATTGTGGCACCGAATTTTTTGGCAGCTCTTCGGATGGCAATAGCAATATGTTTGTCTTTGACTGTTTTGCCTTGGAGCAAGAAGATTTTTTTGAAATTTCGCTTTACAAGAAATTGCATTAATCCATCATACAGCATCGCATCACTTGGAATAGTATGCAAAAGATTACTGTTGCAGTAGTACATTCGCAGGCTGGTATCATTCAATCCGGTATTAAATATAAGAACATTCTTACTTTTTGGGTGCTTCATAAGTTTTAGAAAGAGGGACATTTGAACGTTTACAACCACATAGCGACCGCCATTGTCTACGTAATTCTCAAAAGCTTTTAAGAGCTCATCTTCTTTATACGATACTTTCGTATCCAAAGAGTACTTCTGATTCATAAATTGAGCACTTTTTTGACTGTCTTCTAGTGCCATTTTTGCCCCGGCCAAACCTAAATCATCCGGCTTTTCGATGATATTTGAGAGGACCGGAGGATGTTTTACTTTTTGATGTAAATACAGCATCTTGACACTTATATCTGTAGCGCTCAGCGAGATGGTACACAATAAGATTGTAATCAGTAAATGTAGTGCATAGCGCATAGTTGATCCCCTGAAAATCATGGTATGACAATTATAGGAAAAATAAATAGCGTGTGTATAGCTATTTTCGAGCTATTTACATTTTGTATAATATTTTCAACATCATTCATAAGGGATTTTTATGAAAAAAACTGCACTCTCAACCATTTTATTGCTCAGTATTGGAGTTCAGGCAGATACGGTATTCGTATCCAATGAGAAAGACAATTCGATTTCCGTTATAGACTCAAAAACTCAGAAAGTCACCGAAACGATACGTGTTGGACAAAGACCGCGCGGGATTCTCCTCGATAAATCTAAAACTCAACTGTATGTGTGTGCCAGTGATGATGACACCGTACAAATACTGGATATCAAAAGCAAACGAGTGATCGCAAATCTGCCATCGGGTGAAGACCCGGAACAGTTTGCTTTGCATCCTAATGGGAGAGAGCTTTATATCGCGAATGAGAATGATGCGCTGGTCACGATTGTTGATACACTGAAAAGAAGCGTATTAAAACAGATTGAGGTCGGGATAGAACCTGAGGGGATGGCCGTAAGCCCTGATGGAAAGCTTGCAATCGTAACAACAGAGACATCAAATTTTTTACATTGGATTGACACCAAAACGAAAAAAATCGTCCATACAACACTTGTTGACCAAAGACCGAGACATATAGAATTTAATAAAAGCGGTGATAAGGTTTGGGCCTCTTCAGAGATTGGGGGAACGGTTATGGTTGTCGATACAGCGTCAAAAAAGGGCATTGCAAAAATCAACTTTAAAATACCGGGAATCTTTAAAGATCAAATTCAACCGGTCGGTATAAAACTTACCGGCGATGGCAAATACGCTTTTGTCGCACTGGGGCCAGCGAATCATGTCGCGGTTGTCGATGCTGTAACCTTTAAAGTGATTAAATATCTATTGGTCGGTAAACGGGTATGGCAAATGGCCTTTGTCGAGAATGAACAGCAGCTTTACACGACCAACGGTGTTAGCGGTGATGTTTCTGTGATCGATGTTAATGGACTAAAAGTACTCAAAAGTATTAAAGTAGGCCGTTATCCTTGGGGTCTAGCGGTTATTCCGACGAACTAAGATGAAAACACATATTTTAGAGCTCGAAAACGTATCGCACACATACGATAAGGAGATGGTTCTTAAAAATATCTCATTTTCCATCGAAGAAGCCTCTTTTTCTGTCCTGCTCGGATTGAACGGGGCAGGCAAATCGACTATATTCTCTCTTCTAACCAGACTCTTGAACCTTCAATCCGGCTCGATAAAGATCAATGGATACACGATACAAAATTACAGCAAAGCACTCAAAGATATCGGTATCGTTTTTCAGGAACCGACGCTGGATTTGGATTTGACCGTCCGACAAAATCTTTACTACTACGGTGCGTTAAAAGGGTTGAGTTTTAAAGAGACCATCGCCTCTATTAAAGATGAACTGACCAATCTTGATCTCGATGAAAAACTGGATACAAAGGTGCAAAAACTCAACGGCGGACACAGACGACGGGTTGAAATCGTACGCTCCCTCATTAATAAGCCAAAACTTCTTTTACTGGACGAAGCAACGGTTGGACTCGATTTGAAAAGCCGCTTTGATATTTTGGATTATTTGCGCCGAAAAGTTCAAAAAGGGGAGCTCTCTGTTTTATGGATCACCCATTTGTTTGATGAGGTTCAAGAGAGTGATACGTTGGCCATTATTCACAAAGGAAAGATTCTTCAAACCGGTAAGGTTGAGGCGATTATAGCCGAGCACAATCAAGCGGACTTAACCCAAACCTTCAGATATTTGACGAGGGAGAATCCTGATGCGTAACTATTTTTATTGTGCCCAAGGGATTATTTATAAAGAGCTATTACGCTTTTTAAAAGAAAAAAGCCGATTCTTTTCGGCACTCGTTCGCCCTTTATTGTGGCTTTTTATCTTTTCAGCAGGTTTTACGTCGGCCTTGGGTTTAGCCATCATTCCCCCCTATGAGTCCTATATAACCTATGAAACCTATATCGTTCCGGGGCTTGTGGGGATGATTTTGCTTTTCAATGGTATGCAAAGCTCTTTAACCATGATTATTGATAAAGAGATGGGAAGTATGAAAATATTACTGACTTCTTATATTAATAGAAATTTTTTGCTTTTTTGTAAAATGTTTGCAACCGCCATCGTCTCAACGATACAGGCGATAACTTTTTTGATCGTTGCCTATTTATATGGAGTCGAGCTGAGTATTACCGGTGTACTGCTTACGATACCGGTCATTTTATTCACATCGATTATCCTTAACGCGTTTGCACTGTTTATCTCATCGGTTATCAAACAGCTGGAAAATTTTGCGGCTATTATGAATTTTGTTATTTTTCCGATGTTCTTTTTGAGCTCTGCACTCTATCCATTATGGAAGATAAAAGATTCATCGCTTTTCTTATACACCGTCTGTTCCTTCAATCCATTTACGTATATTGTTGAATCTATCCGCTTTACGCTCTATTTAAAATACGATTTGTCCACCTTTTATATTATTTTTTTCTATTTCATAGTGGCACTAAGCCTCGCATTTATGGGATATAAGTCAAAAAAGGTTTTGAAAAAAAGTTAAAATTTAGCATCGCTAATTTCAGGCTATTTTTCTTATGTATACTTTTGGCAATGACAGATTTTCCTAAATTTGTTGCTAAATTAAAATTGAAGGAGTAGAGAATGACAAAGAGTAAAATGCTAACTACTAAGATTGCAGTAACACTTGCTGCCTTTCTTATTGGTTGTGCTGCTCAGGGCACAGGTCTAACTAACAATGCAAAAAAAGGTGGAGTGAAAGCTTCATTTAATCCCGTAACATATAATGATATCCTCAATGATGATAAAACTGTAGGTGATGTTGTTACGTACGGTTTAGGGCAAAAAGGGCAACGTTACTCGACATTGAAACAAATCAATAAAAAGAGCATCAAAGATCTTGTTCCGGTATGGAATTTCAGCTTCGGCGGTGAAAAAATGCGTGGGCAAGAGTCACAACCGTTGGTTAAAGACGGTGTTATGTATGTAACAGGATCGTATTCACGTTTATACGCTCTGGATATTGCAACCGGACGAGAAATCTGGGCTTATGAAGCAAAACTTCCGGATGCGATCTTACCGTGCTGTGACGTTATCAACAGAGGGGCAGCTCTTATTGACAACCTCGTAATCTTTGGAACGTTGGATGCTAAACTTGTAGCACTTGATCGCGCTACCGGTAAAGTTGTATGGAAGAAAACCATTGCAGACTATAAAGACGGTTATTCATTTACAGCAGCACCTTTGATTGTTAAAGGTCTTCTTATAACCGGTGTATCGGGTGGGGAATTCGGTATTGTCGGCAGAGTTGAAGCCCGTGATCCAAAAACCGGAGAGATTGTGTGGAGCAGACCAACGGTTGAGGGACACATGGGATACCTTAACGGTAAAGAAAATGGTATCAGCGGAACCTTAAACGCAACATGGGAAGGCGATCAGTGGCAACATGGCGGAGCGGCTCCGTGGAACGGTGTAACGTATGATCCTGAAACTGATCTTATCTATGTACCGACGGGGAACCCTTCTCCATGGAACTCTCATGAGAGATCTGGAGACAATTTATATTCTGCTTGCAGAATTGCGATTAATCCTAGTACCGGTGAAATTGTATGGCATTACCAAACCACTCCTAACGATGGATGGGATTTTGACGGTATGTCAGAGCTTGTCTTGTTTGACTATAAAGATGCTTCAGGCAAAACGGTAAAAGCCGGTGCAACTGCCGATAAAAACGGTTTCTTCTATGTCTTAAATCGTGAAAACGGTAAATTCATCAGCGCTTCGCCGTTTGTTGACAAAATTTCATGGGCAAAAGAGATTGGTAAAGACGGGAAACCTGTTGTTATCGAAGAAAATCGTCCCGGTGTACCGGTCAATGGCGAAAAAGGGAAGACCGTATTTACCGTTCCATCATTCTTAGGCGGTAAAAACTGGAATCCAATGGCGTATTCACAAAATACAGGTTTCTTCTACGTCCCGGCAAATGAGTGGGGTATGGATATCTGGAATCAACCGGTAACGTATAAAAAAGGTGCTGCATACATGGGTGCCGGTTTTACCATCAAACCTGTTTATCAAGACCACATCGGTGCGCTTAAAGCAATCGATCCTAAAACCGGTAAAATCAAATGGAAATACGAGAATAAAGCTCCATTATGGGGTGGAGTACTTGCAACAGCCGGCGGAATCGTATTTACAGGAACACCGGAAGGTGAACTTCTCGGGTTAGATGACGCAACCGGAAAAGTATTGTATTCGTTCCAAGTGGGTTCAGGGATCGTTGGATCACCGATTACTTGGGAACAAGACGGTGAACAATATGTATCTGTAGTATCAGGTTGGGGCGGAGCTGTACCTTTATGGGGCGGAGATGTTGCTAAATCCATTAAACACATTTCACAAGGTGGAATGGTTCACGTATTTAAACTACACAAATAAAAAAAAGGAGGCTGCTATGAAATGGGAAAAACCGTCATTTACGGATAACCGATTCGGATTTGAAGTAACTATGTACATCTGCCACGAATAATCGTAGCAACAATGATAAGAGCGGGCAAATTATTTTGCCCGTTTCTGTTATTAATTGAGGCTATAGTGTATAAGTTTAGTTAATAATAGAAAAGGATAGAAGGTGAAAATAGAGGTATTAGGTTCCAGTGCCGGCGGCGGTCTTCCTCAGTTTAACTGCAATTGTGACAATTGTAAGGGATACAGAGCAGGCAAAACATCTATCAAACGCCGCACTCAATCCTCGATCACGATCAGTGAAGACGGTGAGAACTGGGTACTTTTTAACACTTCACCGGACATTTTAGAACAAATTCATAATTCCCCCTTTTTGCACCCAGCGCTCAGACGAGAAACAAAGATCAAAGCAATCGTTTTTATTGATGCTCAGATTGATCACACAACAGGGCTTTTAATGCTCAGAGAAGGGTGCCCTCACGAAGTCTACTGTACCAAAGAGGTACACGAAGAGTTAAATACCTCTTTTCCTCTTTTCAAAATGCTGACCCATTGGGATGGGGGAGGAACTCATTATCATGAGGTAGCAACCGATGGGACTAGCTTTGAGATTCCGGTTATGCCGAGTTATACCTTCAGAGCGGTTCCTTTGATCTCAAACGCACCTCCGTATTCAATATATCGTGACAAACCCAGAGCCGGCGATAATATCGGGATGGTGGTTATTAATAAGCAAAGCGGAAAGCGGCTCTTTTATCTTCCGGGGCTTGGCGTATTGCAACAAGCAATTATAGATGAGATGCGCATAGCTGATATTCTTTTGATAGACGGGACGCTTTGGACGGATGATGAAATGATCAAAAACGGCTTCTCCACGAAACTCGGAACCGATATGGGGCATGTACCGCTCAGCGGGGCAGGGGGACTGATTGAAACATTAGATACGCTCGAAAAACCGAGAAAGATATTAATTCATATTAATAATACCAATCCGATTCTGGATGATACCACCGAAGAGTATCAAGAGCTTACACGCCACAATATAGAAATCTCATATGATGGTATGCATATCGAGATTTAAGACCCAAAAAAACTAAATTAAAGGACAAAAATGAAAACGCCCCTCAGTAAAAAAGAATTCGAAGAAGCATTAAGAGCAATGGGGAGTATGTACCATATTTATCACCCTTTTCATATCCGCATGTATGAAGGTAAATGTACGAAAGAAGAGATTCAAGGATGGGTAGCGAACCGATTTTACTATCAGACGATGATCCCGATTAAAGATGCGGCGATTATGTCCAACAACCCTCCTATCGAAGATAGACGAAAATGGATTGACAGAATTAATGATCATGACAGTGTCGGCGGCGGAATTGAAGCATGGCTCGATTTGGGTACGGCGGTAGGGCTCGATAAAGAAGATCTTATCAGTCATAAATATGTGTTGCCATCGGTCAGATTTGCCGTCGATGCGTACGTCAATTTTGCTAAACATGCACCCTGGAAAGAGGCGGCGATGTCGTCATTAACCGAGATGTTTGCACCTGAAATACATCAACAGCGTCTTGATACATGGCCAAAAAATTATCCATGGATCGATCAGAACGGGTTACGTTATTTTCAAAAACGGCTTACGGAAGCAAGACGTGACGTACAGCACGGATTGGCACTGACATTGGAGGAGTTCAATACCGCAGAGCTTCAAGAAAAAGCGTTCTCAATCTTGCAGTTCAAATTGGATATTTTGTGGACGATGGTAGATGCCCTCTATCTTGCGTATGAGCTTAAACGACCGCCGTATTTTAATATTAAGGATTGTCATGCAACGCGAAAAATTTCTTGCAGTGAATAGTCACTTTCAACTCCAATATGAAGAGAAACAAAGCTGTTATGTTTTGCTCTATCCTGAGGGGATGGTGCAACTCAGCTTCTCAGCAGGGGAGATTATGAGTTTATGTGACGGTGCGAACTCGTGTGACTCTATCATCACAACATTGGTAGAGAAATTTTCGAATCAAGCGATTGAATCCGATGTTATGGAATTTCTTGATGAAGCGATGTCTCGCAATTGGGTAATTTATCATGAAGCCTAATAATAAAACCGTTAGCCCCCCTTTATGGATATTGCTGGAGCTGACACATAAATGTCCTTTGGAGTGTACCTACTGCTACAATCAGCTTGATTTTGCCAATACGAAAGACTCTATGAGCAAAGAGGACTGGTTTCGAGTCATGGAAGAGGCTCGGGCTATGGGAGCCGTTCAGCTGGGTATCTCAGGCGGTGAACCTCTGCTGAACAAAGATCTTCTCGAAATTGTCAAAAAAGCCAATGAGTTAAAGTTTTATACCAACCTGATTACCTCTGGGGTCGGAGCCGATATCAGTATTGTTTCTAAACTCAAAGAAGCAGGGCTTAAGACGGTGCAGTTGGGTATTCAATCATCCGATGAGCATACAACCACACTGATAACGAACAATCAAAACGCTTTTAAAGACAAAATGGCTTTTGCCAAAGCGTGTAAAGATAATGGACTTCAGTTGATTGTCAACACGTGTATTACACGCCAAAATATCCATCAGATCGGTGATATCATTGAAATGGCGGAGCGTCTGGGGGCAAACTATCTGGAGATTGCTAACATCCAGTACTACGGCTGGGCGCTTGAAAATATCAATGCACTCCTTCCGACTAAAGAGCAGCTGGCAGAGGCCAAAGCGATCACGAATCACTACCGAGAAAATCGAAAAGATATGAAAGTCTTTTTTGTGGTACCGGATTATTTTGCTACCCGTCCAAAAGCGTGTATGAACGGATGGGGTTCGACTTTTTTGACCATTAATCCAAGCGGAGTGGCACTTCCGTGCAACACGGCGAATACCCTTCCGCTCACCTTTCCCAATGTTAAAGAGTATTCGATCGAAGCGATATGGAACGATTCGGAAGCGTTTAACTATTTCCGTGGGGACTCATGGATGAGGGAGCCATGCAGAACGTGTGATGAAAAAGAGAAAGATTTCGGCGGATGTCGATGTCAAGCCTATGCATTGACCAAAGATATGCATGAAGCGGATCCCGTCTGTGACAAATCCGGTTTTCATCATGTTGTAACAACCAAAGTAGAGGAGAGCATCAACTCAGATAAACAACCGCTGTACCGAAACAAAATCAATTCGATGAACATCATTGCAAACAGATTGGATTCATCATGCAAATAGTACTCACCAACAAGCAGCCAAAAGAGAGTTTAACCCTATCGTTTATAACAACGCTATCCGCAAAATCGGACCAGACCAAAATGCTCTCCAAAGCAGGATTCAGCCTCAAAGAGGGGACGACTTATTTGGATATTCATCAGAGTATTTTGTATGTGGCAAGCCGTTCGCTCCGCGCAGAAGATCTCAAAATCAGTGCGGCAAAAGCGATTCAATCCATACAAAAAAGCAGTTTCAAAACACTCTTTATAGCATTAGAACACTATCAGGATAAACTGGATGTGAAAGCATTGGCTGAAGGGCTTATTTTGGGTGATTATTACTACACCCAATACAAACATGAGTCAAAAAAGCATCAAGAGAGAAAGACCTTTATTTCCTACAGCGGCAGTATGTACAGCAAAAATCACCTCGAAGAACTGCTGCATGAGGTTGAAATTATATGCCGCAATGTTAATTTTGTCAGAGATATCGTTAATACGCCGCCGCAGGACTATTACCCGCATATCATGGCACTGGACGCAAAATATTTTGCTAAAAGAGACGGTTTGGAATGCAAAATCCTGGGTGAACATGAAATGCATGAGATGGGGATGAATGCGATGCTGAGTGTCGGAAGAGCATCCGTACATGAATCACAACTCATTCACCTCACCTACCGCCCTAAAAATCCAAAGGCGAAAATTATTCTATTGGGTAAAGGGCTGACGTATGATTGTGGGGGATTGAGTCTCAAATCGGCCGATTCAATGGTCTCAATGAAGTGCGACAAAGCGGGCGGGAGTGCTGTATTAGGGGTGATGAGCGCGTTGAGGGCACTGGATATTGAGTGTGAAGTGCATGGAATTATCGGTGCAGTAGAGAACATGATAGGAGGCAACGCCTATAAACCCGATGACGTGCTGCGGGCTAAAAACGGCATGAGTATCGAAGTGAAAAATACGGATGCCGAAGGTCGATTGGTTTTAGCAGACTGTCTCTGTTATGCTCAGGACGAGATCGAAAATTTTGATTATATTTTTGATTTTGCTACCCTTACGGGAGCCTCTATTATCGCGTTAGGGAGTCATACGACAGCGGTAATGGGACACAATGAGATCTTAAAGCATAAAATCAATACGGCAGCAGTGCAAAGCGGCGAGTTAGTCGGATTTTTGCCTTACAACCGATATTTTGAGAATGATCTCGACAGTGAGATTGCCGACATGGTTAACACCGCTTCTTCACGAAACGGCGGTGCGATAACAGCGAGTCTCTTTTTAGACCGGTTTATCAAAGATGAGAACAAGAAAAAATGGCTCCATTTCGATATGGCAGGAGCATCGTATGCCCACAAAATATGGGGGTATAATCCCTATGGTGCCAGCGGTGCCGGTGTACGATTAATCTTGCAATTTTTGAAAAATATAACTCAATAATCCCATTCAAAGTTATAAACAGTTCAAATAGCTTAATTTAGGCAAATTATATGAATAGATTATATTAAATTCATCGAAAATGTCTCTATTTTATTAATATTTTTGATAGAATAAAGGCCATGAAAACCTACACATTTGAGTATACGGATTTATCGCAGCAACAGTGGTTGGATGAGATAAAAAATGAACAGAATATTTTAGTTCAAATCTTTTGCGGCGATGGAAAAGAGATACTCCAAGAAGCCTCGGCACAAATTAAAAAAAGACTTCCTTTCAGTGTCGTTATCGGTACGACCACGGACGGGGAAATCAACAATAGCGATATTTTAACCCATTCAACGATCATCGCAGTCTCTACCTTTAGCAAAACAGAAATTACCAGCGCATCGGTGAATGGAAAAGATTGTTTTCAAAACGGAGTCGATCTCGCAAAAAAGCTTATTAAACCCAACACAAAACTGCTGATCCTCTTTACCGACGGTACTACCAGCAACGGTGAAGTGTTTTTAAAAGGGATTGAATCCGTTGACGATACCGTCATGGTCTGCGGGGGAATGGCCGGAGACAATGGAAAATTTATTCAGACCTATATTTGTGAAAACGAAACGGTTCTTGCACAAGGCGCTGTCGGTGTTGCTTTGCATTCGGATAAGCTAAGTGTCTACAACAATTATAAATTTGACTGGTCTCCCATCGGAATTGAGCATACGATTGATGAAATCAGAGAAAATCGGGTGTATAAGATTTCCGGTATGCTGGCCGTCGATTTTTACAAAAAATATTTAGGGGAAGAGGTCGCAAAGGCGCTCCCGAAAACAGGGATTGAATTTCCATTGATTGTGGATAAAAACGGTTTGAAAGTCGCACGCGCCGTTATTGCCAAGCATAATGACGGCAGTATGAGTTTTGCCGGGAATCTCAATGTCGGAGATAAGGTACGGCTGGGATTCGGAAACGCAGAACTGATTATCCAGCAATCGTTTGACAACACGTATCAGGCCCCCTGTAAAAATATGCAAACCTATTTTGTCTATTCGTGTATGGCGCGCAGAAGGTATATGCCCAGTCTGATTAATATAGAAATGGAGCCTTTTGTTAAGAACGCACCGACAGTAGGATTCTTCAGCTATGCCGAGTTTTATCATCATGAAGGGCACAATGAACTGCTCAACCAAACCTTCACTGTCGTCGGCTTATGCGAATCCGATTGCATAGAGTGTTCTGCCCTTGAAAATAAGCCAAAAACGATCCCTTTGGAAAATGACGACTATGCCATAACCGTCGGTGCATTGGCTCATCTCATATCACAATCAGCGGACGACTATGAACAGCAGAAAAAGAAGTTGGAAGAGGAACAGCTCTATTCTCAGAGTTTATTAAAATCTCAAGATCTGTTTATCAAATACGCAGTACATGAAACCAATACTCCGCTGAGTATTATCATGTGCAATGTTGAACTTTACGAAGCGGAATACGGTAAAAATCCATACCTGTGTAACATCGAAGCGGCGATGAAAAATGTCTGTACCATATACGATGATTTGTCGTATTTGCTCATTAACAAGACGATCGAATATACGAAGCATACGATTGATTTAGTGGATTATGTAAGAAGCCGGATTGAGTTTTTTAATATTGTGGCCAAAAAATCGAATGTCAGTTTTGTTTTTACGAGTCCTGAAAAAGAGTTCATCATTTATTTTAATGAATCTCAGCTGCAACGGATCATCGATAACAATCTGACCAATGCCATCAAATATACGAAAGAGAATGAGCCAATTTACGTTGTGATTGAACATGATCAAAGTACGTGTAAAGTTACGTTTAAAAGCAAATCTTCGGAGATAGCAAATCCTCATAAGATATTCGAGCAATTTTACCGAGAAAGTTCTCAGCAAGAAGGGTTTGGATTGGGGCTAAATCTCGTAAAAGAGATTTGTAATAATGAGAATGTCGCTTTTGAATTGCATTCAACGAAAGAAGAGACTTCATTTACCTATGAATTTAAGGAGGCATACCTTTGAAGATTTTATTAGTCGAAGACGATATTATGCTGGGTGAAGCCATATCAAAATACATACAGGCCACAGGGCATGTTGTGGAGTTGGTTAAAGACGGGACACAAGGATTGGAGAAGATTCATAACAGTAATTTTGATTTGCTGCTTTTGGATATCAATGTCCCCGGTATGGATGGGTTAACTCTTTTAGAGACTACCCATAATGAGAAAATACAGATTCCTACGATTTTTATCTCAGCGCTAATCGATATTGAAGATATATCAAGAGCTTTCAATTTAGGTTGTTATGATTATTTGAAAAAACCGTTTCATCTGAAAGAATTAAGTCTTAGAATCGATAAAATATTACAATCCAGACAAGTTCCGCAAGCGCATAAAAGGCTCTCTAAATCGTATAGTTTTGACAGTGAAACGATGACGCTGCTGTTTAACAACGAACCCCAGATTCTGCCGAAAAGACAACTTCAAATCATAGAGCTTTTGTCTCAGCATAGAAGCAGAATTGTGACGTATGACATGTTTAGAGACTATGTCTGGAATGATGATATGATCGATAATGCCACAATAAGGGCAGAGTTAAACCGAATCAAAAATGTTTTGAAAGAAGATATGATTATCAATATTCGATCAATAGGCTATATGGTTGAACGACCTAAATGATTAAGGTGAATAATCCCGCGCAGGCGGGTATCCACTCATCCATTTAAGATGTCTAATGTTTTTTCATACACTTGAAGCTTATTGAGCTCATTATTGAGTTGTTGCGTTAAAAGTGATTGAGATCGAAGTTCGTCGGAAATGGTTAGGCTTTTATCTGAGAGAACTTCCATTTCGTTAGAGAGTAATAAACTTTTTGATGACATAGTCGTAAGCCCTGTACTCACATTTTTCATCGTTTCACTAATTCCTTCAACCGCCTGAATAATCGTGTTAACGGATATGTTGGTTTCGGAGAGACTCTTTTGAGTTCGTTCGGCCAGTTTACGTACTTCATCTGCAACCACTGCAAATCCACGGCCGTGTTCTCCTGCACGGGCAGCTTCAATCGCGGCATTCAGAGCAAGAAGGTTTGTTTGGTCTGCTATATCGGATATAACACTGAGAACCGCACGTATTTCACGAACATTATTCGTAAGATTTTCTACATCCGAAGAGAGATTTGCATTATCTACACTGCTTTTTTCCATATGAATGGAAAAAACTGAAAATTGATCCTGTACCGTTGAGAGCTGTTTTCCAATAGTATCAATCGAATCAACAGCATGATTGATGGTATCTCCAATGGTTTCAATAACAGGCATGCTCTCTTTCATTTGACTCAACATAGCCTTGTTGATATTATCGATCATATTCTGACGATTAATTTTTCGCAGGAGAAAATAGCTTTTAAATCCGGCATATTTTTGAACAAAACTATCGATATATTCATCATGGAAAGGTTCATTGCCGATCCGGTAGAAAAAGATCGCGGTTAGTGTTTGATTAATATTAACACCTAGAAGTTCACCGAATGTCGAAAAGCCTGCTACCGGGATGTCTTGAAATGAACGAAGGCTATTGAGTTCATTTGTATTAAATAAGCGACGTAAAATACAGTCGTTGAAGATGGCCCCTATAGCTTTGGGCTTTTTATAGCTGAATTCCGAATAATGTTCTGAAGTTGTTCGAACGAAGTCTGTTTTTTCCAACAGTATCAGTTCTTCACCCGCTTCGATATCGCAGTAAAAATGGATGACACCGGCAGTTCTATCAATTGAAGCAATCGATCGAACATAAATTTCACCGTCTATTTCTATCCCGAAAGTATAATTTGCCAGTTTCACATCAAGCTGTTGTGGAGAGCAACCGAAATGAGTGGATAATGCTTCGATGACATTGATCCGTGCATTGGTTTTGGTATCTATAAAAGCAGAAACAATCCGTTTAATCGGATCAGCGGCTAATACCGTAAACTTTACGGCCGATTTTTTGAAGTTTTGACTTTTGAAAATCCCAAATCGATAGCCCGGTGTGAATTTAATAAATGTGATGACGGCATGGTGTCTTAATACACGTGTACCGTCAAAAATATAGGTGTTTTCAAAGTCAAGTTTTCCGCCCGAACTTCCGCCGACGAGCAGACAAGGGAATTTACCAACATTATAAACGGCTTCCATCAAGAAACTTTCACTGGCAGAAAGGCCATCAATCAGTGTGTAGCCAAGCGTATCTTCATGGTTCATTTTAAAGGGTACGTGAATTTGTCGAAGCTCGTTGGAAATAGCTGAAACTCGGGTCGCGGCATTTTTGGAACTTGACCCGATATCTTCGCTTTTTAGTGGAACAGAAGCGACATAAACATCGCTGATCATCTCTTTGGCAAACAACATTAATACAATATTATCACCCGTTCCTACATTCGATTGGGAGTAGAGATTGGTGATAGGATCGGATTTGTCAAAACTGCACAGTTCTCCGGCCGTTGTTGAGAGAATCAAGGTCGTATCGGATGGAAGTGTTTGTTTTAATAGAGAAGATATCGTGGAAAAATTAAGTGCCGAAGAGACGAAACCGATAACCACTTTCGGTGTAATTTCAAGACGATCAAGTTTTCCGTTCTTAATATCGCTTTCTCGCAAGGTGATCGAAATCATCCCCTTCTCACCTCGAGCTGTCACATCTTTACGCGTATCCTTAGAGTTAAAAAGACCGAACATACTATTCCTTTAGAATCGACTAATATAACCATTTATTCATACTTATATCTAAGTGAAGTATATAAAATCAAAATAGCATCAAAATAGCTAAAAACCTTTGCTATTTTCAAGCTATAGAAGTAGTATAAAGTATGCTCAGAGAAAAAACTGCGGGTTAAGACTTCCGCCAAGTTTCTTCACAAAATTGAATCAAAGGAAAAAAAGTGGCATACGTAAAACCGACTTACAAATCTCAATATGAGAACTTTATTGCTGGAGAGTGGGTAGCTCCACAAAGTGGCGAGTATTTTGATAATATCTCTCCCGTTGACGGTGAAGTTTTAACAAAAATTCCAAGATCAAATGAAGCCGATGTCGAACTGGCAATTCAAGCCGCAAATAAAGCATTTCAGTCCTACAAACATACTTCCGTCGTAGAGCGAAGTATTATGCTCAATAAAGTTGCCGATGCAATCGAAGCCAATTTGGAAGCGTTAGCGATTGCAGAGACTTTGGATAACGGTAAAACGATTCGAGAAACTTTGTTCGCGGATATCCCTTTGGTTGTGGATCACTTCCGATATTTCGCGTCCGTCATCCGAGCCGAGTCGGGTACGGTGGCTGATATCGACGAAACGACGATTTCTCAAGAGATTTATGAGCCGTACGGTGTTGTCGCACAAATCATTCCTTGGAACTTTCCGTTATTGATGGCGGCATGGAAATTGGCTCCGGCATTGGCGGCAGGTAACTGTATCGTTATGAAACCGGCTTCCGCTACCCCTATGTCGATTCTATTGTTGATGGAAGCGATCCAAGATGTCCTTCCAAAAGGGGTCGTCAATATTATCAACGGTGCCGGCGGAAAAATCGGTAAATATCTATCAACGCATCCGGATGTTAAAAAAGTCGGGTTTACCGGTGAAACGACTACAGGTCAGCTGATCATGCAGTATGCAACCGAGAATATCATCCCTACAACGTTGGAATTGGGCGGTAAATCTCCGAATATTTTCTTCGAATCAATTATGGCTGCTGATGATGAGTTCTTTGACAAAGCGATTGAAGGGTTGATTCTATTCGCGTTTAACTCCGGTGAAGTGTGTACGTGTCCTTCACGCGCATTGATCCAAGAATCGATCTACGAGCCGTTTATGAAGCGTGTTTTAGAGCGAATGGAAGCGATCAAATTAGGAAATCCTTTGGATGTCGCCAACATGATGGGGGCTCAATGCTCACTCAACCAAAAAGAGAAGATCCTCGAATACATCAAAATCGGTAAAGAAGAAGGGGCTGAGTGTCTCATCGGTGGAGAGGTGTATGAGTCTGCAACGTATCCGAACGGGTTTTATATCCAACCGACCGTATTCAAAGGGCACAATAAAATGAGAATCTTCCAAGAAGAGATTTTCGGGCCTGTACTTGCCGTCACCACTTTTAAAGACGAAGCAGAAGCATTAGCCATTGCAAATGATACCATCTATGGATTGGGTTCAGGGGTATGGTCACGCGATGCGCATCAATTGCATAAAATCAGCCGAGGAATCGAAGCCGGCCGTGTTTGGGTAAACTGCTACCATATGTACCCATCACACGCATCATTCGGCGGATACAAAAAATCGGGCCTCGGCAGAGAGACGCACATGATGATGTTGAACTCGTACCGACACACGAAAAATATCTTAACGTCGTACAACAAAAGCGCTATGGGATTTTTTTAATCGATAGCAGAAAAATTCGAGCGGGATCAAAATTGTTTTGATCCCGCACAGAGGGTATAAAATGAACATAGAACGATTATCCGTTACACCCGAAGCCGCAGAAGTCATTGAAAAATTAAAACAAGAGAATGGTGAATTGGTTTTTAACCAAAGCGGCGGTTGCTGTGACGGAACAGCTCCGATGTGCTACAAGAAAAGTGATTTTTATGTCCCCAGCAGAAATGTAAAACTCGGTGAGATATGCGGATGCGAATTTTTTATCGACAAAGACCAATTTGAATATTTTAGACATTCTCAGATTACTATCGATGTCAAAGAGGAAAAAAGTGCTTTTGGAAACTCGTTTTCATTAGAGATCGATTTGGGGTATCAGTTTATCACGAAGTCGAGAATCTTTACCGATGAAGAGTATGCGATCATCGAGGGGAGACTATGAAAAATCAGATCGTATTCTCTCCCAATCCTCTTGGGTATCAACATCTTTTGATTCATTGTTACTCAGAGGAATATATTGATAGATATTTGTTTCCAGTAAGCTTTTAGCTCCCTTATCTCCTTTTAATTCTCGAAGTGCGGGAAAATAGTGTTTTGGAAAGACGGCGGGTACGCCTGATCTTTTATCGTAGTGTGATGCTATGATCAAATCCGGAAATTCTTTAGACGTTTCTATCAATTTTTTATAATGTATTCGCGGGATTAAGGGCTGGTCACAGAGCATGATCAAAACGCAATCGCACTCCTCCAATGTCGAAACACCACAGGCAATAGAACTTCCAAGCCCCTCTTCATAACGTGTATTAATGACTGTTTTTACAGGGAGATTGTTGATAGAGTCACTGCATTGTTCATATTTATGTCCTAATACAACAGTGACATTGGGTGTAAATTCCAATGCCTGAACCGCAGCATGCCACAAAAGTGTATGCTCGTTCAGTTCTAATAGCTGTTTGGGCTCTCCTAGGCGACTTGACGTTCCTGCCGCCATAACAAGAATCTCAAGATGATGGTTAGTTAGCATGGATTGCTACCCTTTTTTTCTCTCTCAGTGACATCGGAGTAGATCGGTTTCGATGTGCTTCAATTTCAGCACAGATAGATAAGGCGATGGATTCAGGTGACTCTCCGCCTAAATCCAATCCGATGGGATTATGCAATCTCGGATCCATAAAAACACTCTCGCCAAATTGACTGAAAGAATCGATAATATTTTTCGTTCTCTTCTGAGGTCCCATAATACCGATATAGGAGACCTCTGAATCAAGCAATGCTTTTAAATAGACGGCATCGCTGTTAAAATTATGACTCATAACGACAGCCGCATCGAAATCTCGTTCTAAAATCTCATCTACCTCTTCGCAGTTATTTAACAAGTGTGTTTCATCGGCAGAATGTACATGGGTAAGATTTGACGTTCTTGTATCACAGATAGAGGTTTGCCACCCAAGCGTATTTGCCATGGAGAGTAACGGTTCACTTCCCGGTCCTGCTCCCAAAATCAATAATCGATAAGGGGAATTAATTTTTTGATAAATGAGTCGGAGGTGCGATTCTTCATCATAAAAGATCTCTTCTGTGCGCTCTTCGGATGAAAACCCGTAAAAACCCTTTTGCTCTGTGGAACGGATCAGGGTTTTCTTGGTTCTGTTTAAAGCGTACTCCAGTGCGATACCGATCGCACCGTAGTTTTGAGTGTAATAAAACGGCTCCATCCATAGTTTGATCAGCCCGTTGCATCCAACCCCTTTACCCCAACTGTCCAATGTCTCATCTTTCATTCGCAAGTCATGGACGACATACTTGCCTTCGTGTTTTGAGAGGATTTCTTTGGCACAATGGACTATGTCCTCTTCAAAACAGCCTCCGCTGACGACACCGATGAATTCGCCGTCGGAATTTACCATCATAGTCGCACCGCTTTTACGATAAACGGAACCTTCCGTATCCAAGACATTGATACAGACGATATCTTTTTTATCGTTTTTAGATTGTTGTAGGAACTTGATAAAATCTTTGTGAGCAAACATGATATGCCTAACTTATTTTAATTGGCAGTGAATGGTATCGTTTTCCCGTCGCATCAAATATCGCATTGGCTACTGCCGGGAAGATAGGAGGAACTGCCGTCTCGCCTATACCGCCGATTTTTTCTCCTGAATTGACGATACTCACTTTGATCTCAGGAGCATCGGAAATTCTCGTCACCAGGTAATCATAAAAATTGCTTTGTTCCGCTTCACCGTTTTTGATCGTAATTTCACTGTATTTTGTTGCGGCAAGTCCGAAATTGATTCCGCTGATCATTTGGTTCTCAATATTAAGCGGATTGAGCGCAAAACCGCAATCGACACTGCACCATACGTTTTCAACTTTAAAATCATTTTTTGTAACTTTGACTTTTGCTACCTGTGCCACAATAGAGCCGAATGATTTGACGATTGAAACACCGTAACCGACATTTTTCTCTTTTTTACGATTTTTCCAATCGGAAATTCTTTGGACGTCTAATAATAATTTGATGCATCGTAAATCATCCAACATACTGATTCGGTAGGCGATAGGATCGATTCCGGCTTTATGCGCCGCTTCGTCCACGATACCTTCCACGAGAGGAGCCGTTTGCGTATGTCCTACCGAACGCCACCATAATACGGGAATCGGAGAACTCGGTGAATGGGCCTGCATATCATGATTCATAATCGAATACGGATGATCGGTAAGTCCATCCCATTGCGCCCAATCCACGCCGTCTTTAAATAAAAATCCGAGTATCGTATCTTTGACAACCGGCTGTCCGACAACTTTGGCTTCAAAGGCAGTGATATCACCATATTTGTTCAGGGCGAGACGGGCTTTATTTTTATACATAGGACGATAGTTCCCCATGCGAATATCATCTTCTCTGGTCCAGAGCGTCATAATCGGCCACTCTTCGTCTTTTGCGGTGTAGACGGCATCTTTGATATAATCAGCGTTTGCCGCAGCTCTACGTCCAAATCCTCCACCCAAAAAGGTATTGTTATATTCCACATCCTCAGGCTTAAGACCCAATATATCTGCACAAACTTTTCGATAGACAGTTTGTACTTGTCCTCCGGTCCACATTTTTGCACTCTCCCCTGTATGGTGAATCGTACAATTTAACGGTTCCATCGGAGCATGGGCCAAAAATGGGAATTCATAATCTGCTGAGATGATGCTATGCGCTTCTTTGAACGCTTTTGCCGTATTGCCATCATGACGCATAGAAGCACCCGGCGTATTTAAAAGAGTATCATATTCTTTTCGTAAATCGTCGCTGCTGACATTAGCAAACTCCCCTTTGTCCCATACAACATGGATATGATTTAATGCCTCTTTTGCCTGGAACCAGTGTTCTGCGATAACGGCAATACCTGTCGGAATTTGTTTGATTTTTAAAATCCCGTCGCGTTTGAGTGCTTCTGAGGGATCAAAACTCACGATAGTGGCCCCGAAAACGGCCGGATGCAAAACGGCTGCATATTTGAGATTGTCCATTCTCACATCGATTCCGAATTCTGTTTGTCCTGTCACTTTTGCCCATGCTTCGCTCGGGTGTCTTCGGGTAGGTTTACCAATGAGTGAACAATCTTTCAGTGCTTTTAGCTCAGGATTCTCCGGAATGCTCATTGTTTTAATATCTGCGACCAACTCACCATAGGTGAACTTATCCCCTGTTTTGAGATTGATAACATGGGAGTTTTTGGTTTTGATATCTGAGAGAGCCGCATTCCATTTTTTTGCAGCCGCTTTTTTGAGCATTTCATTGACGGCAGCACCGACTTTACGCATTTCGAGCTGTTTGGTACTGATGGAAGTGGAACCTGCCGTCAGCATCCATGGCCCGAAGACAGAATTATAGACAGGGTCAATATCGGCTGCTTTGAATTGAACCGCGTCCCAAGCCGCATCCAACTCATCGGCGATACACATTGCAAGAGCTGTATACGTTCCCTGACCCATTTCAGCTTGACCCATCAAAAAGGTAATGGTGTTGTCTGGATCAATTTGAATAAAGGCATTAGGGCGCAACGTCTCTTTGGTTGCTTCATCGGCACGGGCTTTTACCGGTAAATAAAATCCGACGATAAAAGCGCTACTGACAATGGCGGTATTTTTAAGAAAAGTTCTTCGTGAGAGTCCCATGATTAAGCTCCTGCATTTATTTTTTTAATAGCGTTTTTGATACGGTTATAGGTACCGCATCGACAGATATTGCCATTCATCTCAGCTAAAATCTCTTCTTCGGTAGGATTGCTGTTCGCCTTTAGCAAACCTGTCGCATTCATGATTTGTCCTGATTGGCAATAACCGCATTGAGGAACATCTTCTTCAACCCAGGCCTCTTGTACTTTCTTCAGAAGAGGATCGGTTGTATTGGCAATCGTCATGATCTCTTTATCGCCGATCTCTTTTAAAAAGGTTGCACAGCTTCGGATCGCTTTTCCATCTAATAAAACAGTACATGCCCCGCATTGAGCCGCGCCGCATCCATATTTGGTTCCGGTAAGGTTCAAATGGTCTCTAAGTACCCACAATAAAGGTGTTTCGTCATCAACAGTAACATCATAGGTTACACCGTCAATTTTTAATTTAGTGGTCATGGTTATCCTTTTTAAGCTTATCTGCGGGGAAGTATATAGAATCTAAATAGCGGTGAAATAGCGATAGTTATATAACTTATTAGAATGAAGAATTGTGCGCGGAGTTACGATAGGCAGCATAAAAGGCTGAATTATAATTTTTGAGTTTAGCATAGATATTAAACATAAGTAAAATAATATTTTACCTTTTCAGTCTAAATTTAATTTTTAACCGTTACAATTCTTGAATAAATCATAAAAATGATGGAAATACGAGGTAATTGTACGATGATGAATACTGATGCTAAACTCACCAAATTTGTCCGTGCTTCAGGCTGTGCCGCGAAGCTTTCACCCGGATCTTTAGCTGAATCGACGTGTCATATCCAATCGTTTCACAAAGACTTGATTGTCGGTTTTGAAGGAAATGAAGATGCGGGAGTCTATAAAATCAATAATGATTTGGCTATTGTCCAGACCGTTGATTTTATTACCCCAGTTGTGGATGACCCCTATATCTATGGGCAAATTGCTGCTGCAAATTCACTCAGTGATGTATTTGCAATGGGTGGGGATGCCAAAACGGCACTTAATGTGGTCGGATTTGACTCTGAACACCACACGCCTGAAATCCTCTCAGAAATCATGAGAGGAGGGGAGAATAAAGCGATCGAGTGCGGAGCGGTAATCGTCGGCGGGCATACGATCCGAACACCTGAAATGGTCTATGGCCTTTCATGTACGGGGTTTGTCCATCCGCAAAAAGTTTTACGCAACAATACCCCGAAGATCGGAGATGTTCTTGTATTGACCAAACCTTTGGGGATGGGGATTTTGATTACGGCGATTAAGTCTGATCTACTAGCTCCGGTACTTGCCATGAAAGTGGCCGAAAATCTCCGTACGCTTAATTACAAAGCCTCATTGATCGCCAGAGAGTCCCACGCATCGGCGTGTACGGACGTCACAGGATTCGGTTTTATGGGACACATGCGGGAGATGAGTGCCGGAAACGTGACGATGAGGATTGATCTCGCTAAGGTTCCCTATTTTCCGGAAGCGGTTGAGATGGCTTCTATGGGGATTATTCCCGCAGGCTCACATGCCAACCGTGAATACAACAAACCGTATGTCTATTTAGCTTCTTCGATCGAATTTGAACGGGAAATGATTCTGTTTGATGCGCAGACCTCGGGTGGACTTTTGGTGAGTGTTCCTCAAGAGTTTGCGCAACAAATGGTAGTGAAATGTATCGATGCAGGTTTAAGTGCCGCTATCGTCGGTGATGTCACGCCGTATGAGGGATACGATATCGTAGTAAAAGATTGATTATGCTGTTGTTCCAGCCTCTATCGGAGAGTTTAGGAAACGACACGACCTCTCTCACTATTTGATGAGGCATTTACACGGTAGATTTTATTTTTGAGCTTGGTAACAATCCCGACGTCAATAAGCTGTCTAAACGTTGAAACAACGGTCGGTTTGCTGACGTTGAGTGCGAGCATAATATCTTCATAGGAGCCGTAAAAGACATTTTCCGAGTCAACATGCTCAAAGAGATAGCGGATAATCTCTATTTTTTTCCCTCCGACAAAGGTACTGATCCCCTCAAGCATACGGTCTTTGAGCCATAATTCATCTTCTTTGGCTTTTAAGGCTATTGATTTTTCGATTAGTTCAAGCAGTTCATCTGCCATGATTGGTTTGAGAAGATAACCGTCAACCCGAAGTCTGATTGCATCAAGCAGATAGTTTGTTTCAGAATGGGCTGTCGTAATAATAATGGCTGCCAAAGGGATACTACGTTTTTTGATTTCAGAAATTAAAGTAATACCATGCATATTAGGCATAAGAAGATCGGTAACAACGATGTCAATTTTATGTTTTGAAAGGATATCCAAAGCTTCAACCCCGTCTGAAGCCGTATACACTTTCGCCACAAAGTCCTCTAAAATAAAGGACATTTGATTTAAAATCGGTAATTCATCATCTACGATCAGGACACTGTATTTACTAAGTGAGTGGTTCATATTTTACTCTCAATCTCGAATAGTGGTATAGTGATTTTAAAAGATGCACAATTATAATAGGTTTCATTAAAAAGCAATCTGATATTTCGTGCACTGATCATCCCCTGAAATTGGTCTTCTATGATTTTTTGAGTCATATACAATCCGATACCCGTCCCAGAGGATTGATGTTTCGTCGTAAAATAAGGTTCGAATATTCTTTTAAGGACGGAGGAAGGAATACCTCCTCCATTGTCAATTATACGGATTATCAAGAGTGATTTTTGAGGTTTGTGAGTGATATGAATCCGTATAATTTTGAGTTTGTTGGGTGAGATCAATAATGCGTCTTTTGCATTATTGAGTAGATTGATAATAATTTGGGCAAAATCGTTTGGATAGCCTGAAATCATGATCTCATTTTTGGTATTGATTTCAACATTAATATTCGCATGATGTAATATCCCCTGAATCAAGCTGACTGCATGGTGTATCGTCTCGAGGAGGGGGAATATCGTTTTGGTTTTATTCGGCTTAAAGTAGTTTTGAAAACTTTCTATTGTATCGGACATAGTGTTTGCGATTCGAAGACCTTCAGTGACTTGAGCGTCGATAAACTCCGGAGTCAATTTGTTACTGCGACTTTTTAGTCGGAAAGTTTGTATCAGGATGGTTAATGCGTTTAGTGGCTGTCGCCACTGATGAGCAATATTGGAAATCATCTCTCCCATTGACGCTAGTTTAGCCTGCTGATGGAGCATTTCGTCTTTGAGTCTGCTTTGACGAATCTCATGTGTAATACGAAGTTCAAGTGAGGTATTTAGATCCACGAGTTCTTTGGTTTTATCGCGTACACGATCTTCCAGTGATTGATGAAGTGTTTTTATATGTTCTAATATGAAATAGGCTAAAAAGACTGAAATTCCCAGAACTACGAATATCATAACGAATATGACCCACGAAGTAGCGCCAAATAGCCGATCGGTTTTTTCTTTTTCATAAAGTGAGCGTTGTAAATGAAATGCAGTGAGCTGTTCTAAATAAATGTTCGTCGTATCCAGAATGGGGTAGAGATCACTTTTGATAAGTGCATCGGCTTGTGGACGTTGATTGTTTTTGTACAGAACCGTTATCGTATCGATGGTATTTAAGAGGCGATGAATATTGAGATCCGCTTTCGCATAGATTTCGTCTTCATCAATCATAATGGTATTAGGAATAGGGGAAAGGAACGTCAAAAGTATCGTTTCATCCATAGTATCAAAAAAATTGGTTTGAAGATCGTGTCGTGATAAAGAGTACTCACTCCAGCGTAAAACCAGATTTTTTTTAAGGATATTAAGGACTTCATAGGTTTTCTCGACATCGGTGTGGTTATCAATGATGTCTCGGTAGGTATTGAGGATGTTGAGGGTATGAACGTCTTTGATCGTTTGGAGGCGGGCGATTGAGAGCGTACGTAGATGAAAGGAATTATCGAAACTATTTTTCATTCCATAAAGGGTCAGTGTCGCAATGAATCCGATAATAAGAATCCCTAATGCGGTGACAGCGATCAATATTTGAGTCTTCATCCCCAATGAAAGTTGATAAAAAACATTCAGAAAACGGCACTGTTTACTCATCAACATCACCACCCGTTTCGGAGTTTAACGGCAAAAGGTAAACGTTTTTCAGCCCCAGATGCTGTGTTTCGCTATAACGGATTGTTTGTCGATCAACAAGAGTAAATTCAAGCTGAGCGAGGGCATGTTCAAATGAAGAACGCGAGAGTGTTGAGGAATTGCTCAGTGCTTTAAGGATGACTTGTGATACTAGATATCCCTCAAATGCTATAGATGTCGGTTCTTTCAACGGATAATAGTGCTTGTAAAGACGTTTAAAAAGGGCAATTTCAGGAAGATTTTTACTCAACGGAGGGACGGTTTGTGTCATATACATCGGTACATTTCTTAAATTTTCCGACAGTAGTGCTTTGCGAAGAGGCTCATAGCCGACAAACGAGAACGTGTAAAAGGTGAGCTTCGGGTTAAACTGTGCAGTTTTTCGGATGAACTCAACGGTTGGTTTCAATGCTCCTCCGATAATTACAGCTTCAGGATTTGCTTTGGTAATCTCATTAAACGAATAATGGATGGAGAGGGTGTTGCGATTGTAGACACCCTCAGCAACTATTTTAATAGGTGTTGAGCGTACTGCTTGTTGGAGCGCGTATAACGATGCAAGTCCATAGCTGTCATTTTGATAAAAAATTGCAATTTTTTGAATATGTTTTTTTTGCATGTGTTTGACCATTCTGCGTGCTTCATCTGCGTAGCTTGGGCGGAGAGTAAAGAGATGTTTATAGGGGTAGTTATATAAAAACTCGGCACCGCTGAGGGGCATTAAAAAAGGGGTTTGCGTTCGGGCAGTAATTTTTAATGCTTCTTCGGATGTAGGGGTTCCGACAACACCTAAAATACCGAATAAATCCGAATCAAGCATTAAAGAGGTGATGTTTTTACCAGTGATGAAGGGTTCGTACTGATCATCCATGACGCGCAGTTTGACATGGCGGTTTTGTATTCCACCGGCATCGTTAACCGCTTTAAATCCGCACAATATTCCATTGGTGTAATCAATTCCGTTCTCTTGCAATGGGCCGCTAAGAGCGGCACTGCTGCCAAATACGATATCTTTTTTATTTTCGCGTTCAAAAGGGAATAGAAAATAGATAACGATCAGAGTGATAACAAGAAAGATGAGAGATATAGGGTGAACGTTTTTTTGCATCATCACACTTTAGGAATAAAAATAAAAAAATAGTTTACTTTATAATCGATAAATTTGCTTTAAAATGGGATATTTTTCAATCATGCCGCCCTCAAAGATCGGCGAGTACCGTCGTGTGTTATATCTTCAAATCGGTCAAGATATTCCAGATAGGCTATCAAATACTTTCTACTGAGTCCTGTTTGCGCTTTAGCAAGTTCGATATCGACATATCCATATTCGCTAATCACTCTGCGCAGATACTGCATCGTGTGTGATAAGTGAGGTGCGCTGATAAAGAGATTATGGGCCAGTCGAATCACTTTTCCGGCGCTGCACAGCCGTTTCATCGAGTCATCTCCATGCATACGATCAAGGTCGAGACTCTCATAAATCACATACGGTGCTTGAGGTGCCCATCCCTGTGTCTCTAAAATACCATAAAGAGAATCTTCCATATACTGCGGCATATCCTCTATATCACTATGGATACTTCGGTATAACCCCTCACTAAATTGTAGCTCGTCATTTGATTCGAGTTGAGTGAGTATTTCTTGGCAAAGATTGGCAGATGCCCAGGTAAAACGTAAATGAAGCGAGTTTTTAGAGAGGAGGGCACGTCTGTTTTTTTGATAAATCGCTCGAATATGCTCTTTAAGCATCTCTAATGTGCTTGAGGGGTAGAGTACTTTTCCATCATGATCGAGGTATGAATCTGTAACTCCCATCGCTAACTCAAGCGCAGAGGTATGGTCCATCCCGAAACGCTGATAGGCTCCGATCAAACCGAAACCTTTCTTATGAATCTCCATCAGCATAGCAAACGCTTCGGAGAGTTTTTGCTGCTGCAGTAAAAGAAGAAATTCATTTTTTTGTTTTCGTTTCATAGGATCGGCTATCGGATTAAGAACTTCGCCTCCGCCGATGGTCCCCTGCGGATCACGCAGAATGAATTTTTCCCGATACATGGCATAAATCGGGGTTGTACTTTCAAATACGGCAATAGCGTAGGAGTCATGCTCGGAGATAATTTTTAGAACGACGTTGTAGCGGGCTGAACCTATGTATAACGTCGCTTCACTTTGATGTTTAAGTGTCACCCCTTTGAGGGGAGTGATCATGACATCAATCTGCAAAAAACCGCGTAGAAAATTAGGAGTACAGAGGATATCCCCCCGTTTAAGATCATGTGATTTTACACCTGAGAGGTTAAGGGCTATACGCTCATTCGGAAGGGCTGTGTGGACATGGTTCAGCCCTGAGTGAATCGTTCTGACAATAGCGGTAGTTTTGAGTCGCGGAATAGTGATTTTATCTTTGGTTTTTAAGGAGCCGCCTAAAACGGTTCCGGTGACGATAGTTCCATACCCGTCTTTGGAAAAGTTCCGATCTATATAGTAACGAAAATAAGGCTCTTGTGGACGTTGCGGTAAATCATACGTGAAGAGTTTATATTTGAGCTGTTCGTAGGATGAGGGATCATGTCGTCCGACATGAGCTGAAAATAAACTCTTTAAACCGATATTTTCGATGAAGTTCAAACACTCTTTTTCGACGATTGCCGCGTCGTGCGGTTCTACTAGATCGCATTTGGTAAGAACCAGAATAACACTTTTTACTCCGGCGAGATGTGCCAGCTCGAGGTGTTCTACGCTCTGATTGCAAATCCCTTCATTGGCAGCAACGATCATGAGGAGGACATCGAAACCGAAAACACCCGCCAAATAATGTTTGACAAATTTTTCATGTCCGGGAACATCGACTAAAAATATCCGCTTCTCCTCGTGATCCATTTGGGTAAAGCTGAGATCCATTGTCAAACCACGCCGTTTCTCTTCGCGGGTCTGATCTCCGTCAAAACCGTTGAGGGCACGAATAAGCGATGTTTTCCCGTGATCGACATGTCCGGCGAGACCGACTATAGTGGTTTTCATGGTCGCTCCTCCAAAACGGTATTTAAAATCGAGGTGACCTGTGAGTGCTCATCATCATCGATACTGCGTAAGTCAAGAAGTACCCGATCTTTTTCGACTCGGGCGATGAGACCCTGCGCACGGAGTGCTTTAATCGTGCGTTCGGCATTTTTAGGGTGATCTTCGATAATCAGGGCGAGACTCTCTAGCAGATGCTGCGGAAGTGAACCCCCTCCCGCATAGGTGGATGTTTTACCTGTGGAAAGTTTATGTGAGTGCTCAACCCCAGAGCGGATAAAATCCGCCTGTATTTGCATCTCAATAAGTGTTTTACTCAGCAGTTTATGGGTCTTGATCGCCGGAGGCCCGTTTCGGATATAGCGTGTCAGAGTTTTTTCCAACACGGCCATCGTCAGTTTATCGACTCGAAGCATCCGTAAAAGTTGATTTTTTTTGATGGTATCAATCAACTCCTTTTTTCCGGCGATGATTCCGGCTTGAACCGATCCGAGCAGTTTGTCCCCGCTGAAACTGACCAGAGAAGGGGTGTGCTCAAACAACGATTTCGCGCACGGTTCATCTCCAAGATAGGGAGCATCGAAAAGATTTAAACTTCCGGCATCATAGTAGTCGATAATGTTATTGGACTGAGCAATCGGTATAAGCTCTTCAAACGCTACTTCATGGGTAAAACCGACAACAGAGAAATTGGAGCGGTGAACCTTCATCATAACCGCAGTCTGCGGAGTGATCGCCGCCGTATAATCAGAGGCTTTGGTTTTGTTGGTCGTCCCTATCTCTTTGAGCAGGGTGCCGCTCTCCCTCATCACATCGGGAATTCTAAACGAACCGCCGATCTCTACCAATTCTCCTCGCGATACGATCGTCTCTTTTCCTTTAGCGAAGGTATTAAGGATTAAAAAGACGGCTGCCGCGTTGTTGTTGAGTACGATGGCATCTTCGCATCCCAGTAGAAACGAGAGTTTTTTAGTCAAATGTCCGTAGCGTTCCCCCCGTTTTCCGTTTTCAATATCAAATTCAAGATTGCAGTAGCTTCCGATGCTCTCTTGCATTTCATCGAGGATTGACTTTTCGATGGGGCTTCGTCCAAGATTGGTATGTAAAACTATCCCTGTTGCGTTGATCAGTGGAATCAATGAATCATGACACAGCGTATCCAGTCGGAATAAGACTATTTGTACCAAAACGGATTCATCGGTATCTGCTTTGATATCGGTTTTACCGTGACGAATCTCTTCAAAGAGTTCACGAGCCAAGAAGGTTAGCGTTCGGCGGTTGAGATTGATAAACTCTGTTCGATCCAAAAATCTCCCCAGTTGAGGGATGGCAGGTCTGCTATGGGTCTCCATCGTAGTGCTCCGATATAGGTTAAAAAATATTTAACTTTTATTTGGCTAGAATGGTATGGTGAGATGGGAGGTATGTGACCCTGGTGGGCACCATGGACTTCAAACCCATTGTTCGGGCAGGTGGCTGTTCGAAGGAAGGTTCAATTCCTTCACCTTCTCGCCAACTCCTCTTTTCTCCTCAAACTATTCCGCATAAATCATAAAAGGTTAAAAATATTTTAACTTAACTATCTTATATTTCGCTTGATTTTTCCATAATATTAAATAAATAATTTTAATATTATTCTAAGCTACAATAAAGAATAATTACAAAACGTAAAAAAATAGTTTACTTATTGCCCAAAAAGATACAGGCTGTATCGCTACACGTTGGCAAAAATCTGATCGTAACACACGACAAAGGATTTTTATGACCGATTATAGCGCTATGACATACGCCTGTATGTATTTATTGGAAAACTCACCTGATACCGATAAAGATAAACTGATTCGTATTCAACAAAGTGTGGATGACACTTTATTTGATAATACACTTGATTTCACTTATCCTCTACATGATCAACACTCTATTGTTCTGATCAACGACGGTACCTACAGTTTAATAGGATCATTGGACGAAGGGTTCACGGTACAAGTTGTCGATGCTTCTAAAGTTGTTCGGATTGAAGGACGTGCCGGCGATTTTCATGTAAACGTTCGAGCGGGTAACGAGATCGTTAAATATCCTGCATCCTCTTTGATTTATTGTGGAGACAACAATCCATGGCTTAAATACGATGCGATTGAGATTCACGGTAATTTATCACGTGCTGCTTCCCAACTTACTACCAGAGCAACTAAAAACACCTTTACTAAAAGCCTTCTATTCACGGAAGGACAATGCGATTACGCTTCCAAAGATTCGCCTGCATGTCGTGCCTGTCTGGATAGCTGTGAGTATTCCGCTCTTGTCGAAGATCCTGCGGCGAAAACGATTTATTTACGTCTAAGCGACTGTACCGAATGCGGTTCGTGTGTTGCGGTATGCCCATCCGGAGCGATCCAAAATTCGCGTTTTAATGTTGCGGGGTTAATCGCTGCGTTGGAAAATAGCAAAGGTTACGGTGTTCTCGTCGCGACCGATGCCGATTTGATGAAACTCTCTTCACCTCTCTACAGCGAAACAGTGATACTCAGCGTTTTGAATTATTCTCTACTCAATGAGCTTTATCTCTCGTTAATGGTTCTCAAATCCGGAGGAGAGGTTTACTTTCCGGATATAACAGCGCTGCCGGTATCCACCCAAGTGGCTATTTGTAACGTCAACCGTATCTTTGAACGCTTCGGCGGTGATGTGATCGGAGATATCGTTTCAGCATCGCGTCATCCCAAACGTTTTGCACCGCTTGCTAGACGATTGGACAATTTGCCGCTTCGTATGGCGGTGAGTGAAGGGTTGGCGTCTTTAAAAGGATATAGCAACAACGTGTATACCTTGCAACATTCACTTTTTAATGATTTGCATGTTGATGATAAATGTACTTTGTGCATGGGATGTGCCTATGTATGCAAAAGCGGTGCCTTTCAGGCACAACCACAGAATCAATCCCTTGCCCTTAATCCGGCATTGTGTACCGGATGCGGACATTGCGAGAGTATCTGCCCTGAACACTCCATTACTCTCGTACCGGGGCGTTTTAGAGAAGAGGAGAGCTATGTAGCCTTTTCGGCGGTTGCCAAAGACGACGTGTTTTGCTGTGTTGAATGCGGTAAGCCGTTTGCAACGGAAAAGGCCATTGCAAAAGTTGCCGGTATGTTTGCCTCATTGATGTGGGATGATGTTAAAACGCGAACCCTCTACTGCTGTGCGGAGTGTAAGCCGAAACTGATGCTTAAAGATCATTTTGACAATGGCGCTAAGGAAGGATATTAATGGAATCACTAGTAGGCGCCAGAGCCGCAATTTACACGGTCTTAGGTTCGTTATACCGAAACGAAGGGGTAGAGAAAGATTCGGAATCGATCCTCACGGTACTGCGTGCCGTCAGTGAATCACCATTTGCTGAGGGGATCAAGGAATATACCGATCGGATGATCGCCGCATTGCAGGATAATAAAGAGGAAGTAGCACGTGAAGCCCATGTCCTGTTTAATCTCCCGTTCGGCGATTTCATCAATTCATCCATGTCCTATTATCACGATGAACGCGAACTTGGGATGCCGACGATTATGACCAAAGAGATTATGTGTGAAGCGGGATACATTAAAGCCGATTTCGTGTGTGTCGGGGAAGATGAAGCCGGAATATTGTGGGGTCTTTCCGCCAGCTTGCTCAACGATGGACATAGCCAGTTGCAGAAGAAACTCTTTCAAAGTGTTATAGAACCCTATATCGGCGGATTCATCGATGCGCAGTTTAACAGTAACCGGGCTGACTTTTATCAAGAGTGTGCTTCATTTCTCGCCCTTTTTATTGCATTCGAAAAATCGTATTTTGAATTTTATTTATCTTAGGAAAGGAGGTAACAATGGACACTAACGGACGACGAGATTTTCTCAAACGGTTAGGGATCGGAGGCGTTGTTGCGGCGGGGAGTTTAGGCTTGATCACCGCGACGCATCCCAGTCGCCATCGGGGTGAACACACCGAAGGTGATGGGGTAGCTGTCGGGAATTCCCGCAAAGATGAAACACTCTACACTAAAACGGAATATTGGGACAAATTTTATAAATCTGCCCTCTAACTTTAAAGAAAAGGAGAACGAATGAGTCCAAGAAACTCAACGGAATTGTTGAATTCGAAGATTGGGCGCCGCTCATTTTTAAAAATGGGTGCTCTCACTTCGATCGGTGCGGTTGCTGTTTGCTCAGCAAGTGAACCGATAGTCAAAGCAACGCCGAGTCAGCTGAAAGAAGCTTATCCGGGTTCAAAAAAAGTGAAAACTATTTGTACCCACTGCTCGGTCGGATGCGGAATTATTGCGGAAGTCAAAGACGGGGTATGGGTAAGACAAGAGGTTGCCCAAGAGCATCCGGTAAGTCTCGGCGGTCATTGCTGTAAAGGTGCTGATCTGATCGATAAAGTGCGTTCAACCAACCGTTTACGCTACCCGACAGTCAAAAAAGACGGTGTTTGGGAACGTATCGGATGGGATGAAGCACTGGATTCAGTCAGTGCACAAATTCAAGCTCTTCAAAAAAAATATGGACCTGATAGCATCATGATGCTCGGGTCAGCCAAAGTATCGAACGAGCAATCGTACTATATTCGCAAATTTGCCGCGTTTATGGGAACGAATAATATCGATCATCAGGCTCGTATCTGACATAGCCCTACAGTCGCCGGTGTGGCGAATACACTTGGGTATGGCGGTATGACCAACCATCTGGGAGATATGCAAAATTCGAAAGTTATTTTGATTATGGGAGCTAATCCTGCGGTCAATCACCCTGTCGGAATGCAACACATTCTAAAAGGGAAAGAGAACGGTGCGAAAATTATTTCGATCGATCCGAGATATACTAAAACATCTGCGCATGCGGATTTGTTTGCACGTATCCGAACCGGAACCGATATCGCATTCTTATACGGGATGATCCGTTACATTGTTAAAAATAACTTGCATGACAAGCAGTATTTGGATGAGCGTGTTTTTGATTGGGAATCCATTGTAGTCGAAGCAGAGCAGTATACGCCGGACGTAGTTGCGAATGTGTGCGGATGTACAGCGGAAAAATTTCTTGAAGTGGTCAAGCTCTTTGCAGAAAACTCACCGGGTTGTTTGATTTGGAATCAGGGATGGACACAGCATACGATCGGAACCAGTAATACCCGTTTAGGGCCGATTATGCAAATGTTCCTCGGAAATATCGGAAAAGTGGGTGGCGGATGTAACATTCTTCGCGGACATGACAATGTTCAAGGGGCGAGTGACATGGCCAATCTATCCGACATATTGCCGGGATACTACCCAATCAATGAGGGGTCTTGGAAATATTATTCAGGACAGTGGCAAGTCGATTACGAATGGTTAAAAGGTCGATTTAAAACCAAAGATATGATGGAGAAAAAAGGGTTTTCCCTCTCTACATGGCCTTGGGGTGTTATTGATGATGAGAATGCCGCAAACAATGCGGGTACACCGCTCAAAGCGTTGATTTGTATCGGGAACGGTATTTCGACCATTACAATGACTCATAAAACGAAAGAAGCGTTGGACAAACTCGATTTGGTCGTCTTTATCGATCCGTATGTCAATGATGCGGCAGTAATAACTGATCGTACCGATAATATGTTCTTGCTTCCGGCAGCCAGTCAAGTTGAAAGTTCAGGTTCGGTAGCAGCGACAAATCGCAGTTATCAATGGCGTTCACAGGTTGTCAAGCCTTTGTATGAAGCAAAAGAAGACCACGATATTTTATTTGAATTTGCAAAACGTCTCGGATTCTATGAAGAATTTACCCGTTCGTTGAAAAACGGTAAACCGAGCTATGAGTGGCCGGAAGATGCGACGAGAGAGTTTAATCGTGCGATCAAAACAATCGGTTTACAAGGGGTAACACCGGAACGTATGAAACGCCAACAAGAGAATTGGGCGCTATTTGATCCGCTTACTCTAAAAGGATCCGGTGTAGTTGAGGGTGAGTATTATGGATTGCCGTGGCCGTGCTGGAGTGATAAACACCCTGGATCTCCGATCATGTACCGAACCGATGTATCGGTTATGGAAGGTGGTATGGGATTCCGTGCTGGTTGGACGGATAAAGGACCGGATGGCAAACCGGTGGTTGTTGCTGAGAAAAACGGACAAACATTGCTGGCTCTCAATGAACCGGCCGGTTCACGATTCAAAGGGGGTCATCTTGAGATTACCGCAGACAATATCGAATCCTTCGGTATCACGTTAACGGCTGAAGAAAAAGAGAAAGTTAAAGGGAAAAACTGGAAAAACGATAATACGTATATTCTGGTTAACAAAGCGTTGGAAGCAGGACTTTGTCCGTACGGAAACGGAAAAGCGAGAGCGCGTGCATGGGATTGGGCTGACCAACTTCCTAAACACCGTGAACCGCTTCACAGCTTCCGTCAAGATTTGGTTGCCAAATATCCGACGTTTGAAGACAAAAAAGATCACTATCGTACGAACATTCGTTACGCCAGTGAGCAAAACAAACAAAAATGGGTTGAGGATTTCCCGATCAATGTGGTCACAGGACGTATTGTTGAGCACATGGGTACGGGAACCGAAACTAGAGCCTCAAAATATTTGGCCGAACTGGCGGGGGAAATGTACGCACAGATCCATCCGACACTTGCCAAAAAATATGGGATTGATGACGGTGACATGATTTGGGTATATGGAACAGGTGAGGGTAAGATAAAAGTGAAGGCTCGTTATAGCCATTCGGTCGCTGAAACAGATATCTTTTTGCCGCAAAACTTTTCGGGACTATGGAGTGGTAAAAGCCTCGTAGACAAATATCCGAAGGGGACTGCACCGTATGCGCTCGGAGAAAACTCGAATCAGATTACAAGTTACGGGTATGACATTGTCACATCTTGCCCTGAAACCAAATGTACGCTTGCGCGTATTGAAAAAGCGTAGGGGAGGCGAGAATAGATGTCACGTATGAAATTTTATTGTGACGATTACCGCTGCATCGATTGTAACGGGTGTGTCGTCGCGTGTAAAGAAGCGCATGAAATTCCTGTCGGCGTGAATCGCCGACGGGTTATAACCATCAACGAGGGGATCGAAGGTAAACAAAAATCCCTCTCGGTGGCATGTATGCATTGTTCCGATGCACCGTGCCAAAAAGTGTGTCCGACGGATTGTTTTTATATCCGAACGGACGGAATCGTATTGCATGACAAAGATAAATGTATCGGATGCGGCTACTGCCTTTACGCGTGTCCGTTCGGTGCTCCGCAGTTTGGACATGAGGGTATCTTCGGTGTTAAAGGTGTCATGGATAAATGTACCTTTTGTGCCGGTGGACCGGATGAAACGCTCAGCGAGAGTGAATTTGAACATTACGGACAAAACCGTATCGCCGAGGGAAAAATCCCGATGTGTGCATCGATGTGTTCAACCAAAGCGCTCATTGCCGGCGATGCTTCCGAAGTCGATAAGATTTATGAGTATCGCATGGCTAAACGCGGAGATACTACATCGTTGAAACCATACGGATGGGAGGCATACAACAATGGAAAGTAAAACTTTTTGGGAGTGTAATAAAGCCTACATTCTAACGGCTCTTGGGCTTGGTGTTGTCGGATTCGTTTTTGTCGGATATTTGATGATTATGGATTGGGGTTACCTGATCCAATTTACACTGCATGCACTGATCGGTGATACCAGCGGTGTCCTTACGGTTCCATCTTCAGAGTTGGAGCAAATGATAAATGCCGCTTTCGGTTCGGCATACAACAGCGTTGCTCCTGAAATTATTCGTGCGAGCAATGAGCGACAAGAGTATATCTGGTATGTATTTTTTGCCGAGATACTGATTTTTGTCTTTTTGTACATTAAAAACGGTCGGGTAACGCCGACGATTACGAGACCTAACGATACGGTTCAAGTATTGACATCGTTCCAACGAGCGGTGATTTGGCTGAATATCGGGATGATTTCCGTACTCGTATTGACCGGATTTAATATTACATGGGGTTTACGCTCTGAGGGGGGAGATCTTCCTCGTATATTGAGAGAATTCCATGAATTAACCGGTTTGGCATGGATCGCGGTTTGGCTCGTCTTTACCGTTATTGCGGCTAAAGATATGAAAGGGTGGAGGAAAAACAGTACTTTTCGCCATTTCTTGCCGGGAAGCTTTAAACCTTCCAAACGCGTTATCTGGTTTTTCTATGCCGCTATGGGGGCAGCACTGTGTTTCAGCGGTGCGATGATTATTACATTGCATCCGAGTTCATTGACCCATGCGGATGTTATTCAATTCCGACGTGTATTGCTCTATCTACACTTCGGTGCCAGTGTTCTGATTATGTTCTTTATCCTTGATTTCGTCTACGCTTCGGCGGTTTCGGTCAAAGGATATCTAAAAGGACTATGGAGCGGCAGCTATCCGAGAGAATATCTCGAGCAGGTTGCTCCGGATGTATTGGATGATTTGAAAAAAGCGGGACGACAATAGTGTTCCAAGCGGAGGAGTTTTCCTCCGCAATTTTATATACAGGGTATCGACATGTCACAAGAAGTTCTTAAAAAATTGATTATCGAAAAAGTGTATCGTAACGGTTCAGTGATGATTGAAGAAGATGAGATTATTGCCGAAGAGCGAATCGACTTTTATCTAAATGGAATGAAACTCCTCTCCGTTATGGGGATTGCTCAGGATCAAGATGCTCACATCGTCGGGTTCTTGATGAGTGAGGGGGTTATTACGCACGTGGAAGATATCCATTCTTTAAGAATTTCCGATAACGGTTTATCGGTTTATATTGATGCATCGGTTAATGAAGAGAATATTCAAAACCTTTTTAAAGAGAAGACCCTTACCACAGGATGCTGCGTGGGTGTGACAGGGAATGTGGAAGATAAAATCGTCAAAGAGTTTAACCGCTCTACCGTTAGCTATAACGTTGATATGCTGTTTGATGAAGTGGATCGCTTTTACGGCAGCAGTGCACTGTTTCGTCAAAGCGGATGTGTCCATAAAGCACGATTGGTACTAAAAGAGGGTGAAGCGATCGAAGCGGAAGATGTCGGTCGTCACAACGCTATCGATAAAGTCATCGGCAAAGCCCGATTATCTCACGCCGATACTCAAGACGCATTCTTAATCGTAAGCGGCAGACTCTCAATGGAAATGGTCGTTAAATGCGTTATGCACGGTATCACGATGGTGATTTCCAAAGCGGCTCCGACACGGTTAGGGATAAAAACGGCGCAACTTCACGGTATTACATTGATCGGATTTGCACGAGAGGGGAAAATGAACCTTTATACCCACTCCTCACGAGTCGATACCGCTCATACGGTGATTCAAACCGATTCAACCCCTTGTATCATAGAAGAGGTGTGTGTTGCAGCCTCCTAAAAAGCTTTATTGCCTCGATGTTAACCATGCACCGAGCTTTCAGCCGTTTGAATCCGCACCTATAGGGATACGCTTACGCAGTGGCGATGGTGAAAGTCTTGAACTCTTAAAAAATTTAAACCGCTCTTTCGCATCGGCTTTTGGTTATTCCGAAGCGGTGTTTTGTAATTTTTCACCTGCTGCTTTGAGCTTTTTTATCGATCAGGCCATTCCGGCAAAAGAGACCATTGCCTTTTCTTCAAAGCTCCCTCATCATCTGTATCATGCCGGAGAATTGCTCGAAAAATCAGGACGTACTATTCTCTGGATAGAGGCTGACTCAGAAGGGGGCTTGTGTGAAAAATCTTTGGCTTTGGTAAAAGAGCAGGGGGCTCGATATTTGGTGTGCAGTGCGGTCGATGAAGATACGTTTTATATTGAGTCTATGAAAAGAGTTAACCGATATTTTGATATGAAACATCTGATTTTGGATTTGAGCAATTCCCTTAAACTTGAAAATATACCCAAAGCATTTGCCGCCTTTGTCTGGGGATACAAAGCAGGTTCGTTTAAACATGCGGGTATTTTTCTATGCGGTAAATGCGATTTTGCAGATGTGATTCCCTCTATCGATTTAACCGTGTATGACCATTTTTATCATACTTATAGGAAACCGGCAAATGATTCTTATGACAACATAGGAGATATACGAGACTGTTTTGTGAAACAGCTTACGGATGCTCTGGGATGCAGAGTCAAGTTGATGATTAACCCTCGCTTGGCTCTGCCGAATTGCTGTTATATCGGATTTGATGGTGTCTTTGCCCGAGACTTGATCCGTTCTATGGCACTTGAAGGGATATTTTTAACAAACGGAGAGCTTTGTTCTCTTGGATTGTCTAAGCCTTCACGTATTTTAAAGGTTATAGGCTATTCAACGGAAGAAGCCAGTACTGCAATAAGTTTTTCATTTGGAACAATGACGTATGAAGAGGCAGAGAGTATCGGAGAAAAAGTAATCCATAAATACAGACAGTTAAGAGCAATTCTAGTTGATTAATGGGTTTAAATCATGATGCGTGAGTTTCCTATGCCCACAAACTTCGGAATATTTGAGCCAACACCGGAGCGTAATACCACATCAGTTCAAATAGAGCAAATTGGACGACTAAAATAATCCAAAAGCGATAGCGGGATTTTTTTGTTTTATGGCGAAAGATCTTTTGACCGAATACGGCTCCGACGCTTCCGCCCATCAGTGCTAAATTCAGGAGTGTTTTTTCACGGACCCGTGGACGATTGGTACGGGCTAAATATTTGTCGTATCCAAAGACTAAAAACGTAAAAAGATTAAAGACGAGAAAGAGAAAAACGAATCCCTTCATACTCTACCAAGACCTATTTTGGTCATTCTAAAACGGGTTTTAT
>Ga0074197_1000411_pt1 | contig 54900 bp, 47 predicted proteins | sample EPASupsiteSAE305_FD_64526 | JGI IMG/M metagenome (GOLD analysis project Ga0074197, IMG submission 64526) | Bioremediated contaminated groundwater microbial communities from EPA Superfund site, New Mexico - SAE3-05 reassembly with SPADES | ecosystem: Environmental > Aquatic > Deep subsurface >...
TGCCAAGAAAAGATGACCTTCTGGCTCTATATTACCCGAAGTGAAAATTCATCTTAGGGTAAAATATTGTAAATGTGATATTTTAAAAATAATGCGGAAACTATTTGGAAAACAACATAGAAGACACAAGACAACGGGCCAATTTGCTCATAGGCTAACGAACTTCCGTACTTTTTGGTACACAGAATTCCTCAAAGTAATTCCGGTTTCCGGTATTTCACTGCAATTATCGGCTGGTGATAGGTATCTTAACTGCTTTGAAACGTCTGAACAAAATGAGCAGTATCAAACCTAAGGCATACCCATTAGGTTATAAAAAAGATCGGTTAAGGTGAAATGCCGGATTCCATGGGTGTAATATTTCTGCAATACTTCAATCAACAACCCAATGCTAAAAGAAAGAACGCCACCCAACCCATACTCAGGGTTGGAAGTAAATACCGGGTAACACCCATGAAAAAAGCAAACACCAGCAGATGTAAAAACTTATCCTGTTGGATCATCGGGGTGGAAATCATAACTTTAAAATCAATCAATGATAAAAAAATAAGCAGCCCCGTTAATAATATCCAGGCTGGCAGCTTCACGATGACCGAATTAGCTGACATGCTTTTTTCTGTTCCGGATATAGATAATAACATTTGGCAAACTCACCGATACCATTGCAATAACAACTAACATCGGGGTCTGATAATGAAGTTTTTGAGTCAGCAATGCCAAGCCGATAAAAGATAACGTGAAAACTGACAACAAAATGGTGGATTTGGTATGGGTAAAACCTAATTGAATCAACATGTGATGAATGTGGTTTTTATCAGCTCTAAAAGGAGACCTCTTATGATAGAGTCTTATTAAAAAAACTTTTACCATATCAACCAGTGGCAATACAATAAAGCTCATGGCTACAACGGGGGATGACTGAATCTTGAAGATACCTTCATAATCTTTGTTTGTCTCTAAAAATTGTATGGCAAAAAAAGCCAGTAAAACCCCTACCAACAAAGAACCTGTATCCCCCATAAAAATCCGTGCTGGTGACCAATTGTATATTAAAAATCCTATCAAGGCTCCAACCATAGCGGCTATTATGGTCACCATCTGTAAACTTATTTCACTTCCCTCTAAATAAAACCATACTCCAAACGCAACACTGGTAATGATCGAGGTAAGGGCACATAACCCATTGATACCATCGATCAAATTTACGGCATTAATGATGGTTAAAAAGGTAAACATTGTAAACAATATACTGAACCAATAAGGCAATTCCATGATTCCAAAGAGGTGGTAAAAACTGGTAATACGCACATCGCCCAAAATCACGATAGCTCCTACTGATAAAAACAGGCCTCCCGCTTTTTTCAAAGGATCTAAGGCAATAATATCGTCTTTCATCCCCATAAAGAATGCAAATACAAACGCGAATTCCAGGTATTGTAAGTTGGGGAAAATTTTAAAATTGGTGAACAAGGTCATGCTCAAAATAAATCCAATAAAGATACCCAGCCCCCCCAATGTTGGTATGGCTGTAGTGTGCGACGCCCGATCCCCAGGCACATCGTACAGATGCTTCGTTTTAGCAATACCAATAATCACCGGAATGGTAAAATAGCTAACTATCCAGGCAAATGTCATTGATAATAAAATAGTAACTTCAGAAGATAACGGCATGATTGTTATATTTTATGGATTAAAAGTAACCAAAAAAAGCGGACCAAATGTATTTGACGACGGATTCTTTTCGGCTCTAAAAGCAACCGATAAAACCACTCTAGTCTAAGATTGATCCAAAACTGAGGAGCCCTTTTCAATTTGCCGGTATACACATCAAAACTACCCCCCAATCCTTGATATATGGCCCAATGCCGACTTTGCATCTCCTCCATAAGGAGTTCCTGTTTTGGCGAACCCATGGCTACAAAAACTACATCTGGTTTCTTATCACAAATCTCTTGAAGCACTTTCTCTTTTTCAATGTCTGTTTTTAGAAATCCATTTCTATATCCTACAATCTGAATACCCAGAAAGTTTTGTTGCAATTTAAAGACCGTGTCGGTAATCACCTCTTGGGTAGAACCCAATAAATAAAACGTTTTGGTATAGTAAAAATGCTCTACTATATTTAACCAAAGCTCACAGCCTGGAATTTTTATTGCCTTTTTAAAACCTTTTTTATGTAAGGCCAGGGTAGCCCCAATGCCATCGGCGTATCCAATATTACTGTTTATAATACGTTTTAAATCCTCTGATGAATGAAGCAATTTTTCAGCATTAATAGCAATCAGAATTTTAGGTTCCTGGGCAACAACCTCTAAAAGTTCGGTTCTGCTATAAAAAGGGAATACCTTGATTCCTTGGATGGGGATACTTGTTTGTTTCATTTATTTCAAGGTTTCTTTCATAAAATAACTCATCGCATAAAACATAAAAGCATTACTCCATCGCATATAAGAAATTTTTGATGAAAAAATTGGTTTTTTCTGATAATAAAAATACCCTTTTTTGTCCTGCATATTGTCTAAAGTCCAATGCATAACCCGTTTAGCCAATTCTTGGTGTTGCTGAAAACGATGGCTACGGTGTAAGGTCACAAAAAGTTGAGCGGGGCAATGTATATCTATAGGATAGGTCTGATTGTGATAATACTTGGGTTTGCCGTCTGAATGAAAAAATGTTTCAAGGTAATAGGTAAAACCCTTATCAAAAGCCTGGGCAAAGGTATTATCGTCACAAAAATCTTGGTATGCCACTAATGCATCCAAATTGTAACCCGTGTGGAAACTATCTATCCATCTCTGCACTGATAATACTCCATAATACCAGGACCCATCAGGATTTTGCGCCTCCACACAAGCTTTGATCGTTTCTTTGGCTGCATCTTTATAGCGATTGTTTTGAGTGTAATAATAACAATGGCTCAATATTTTAGCAGCTAAAAGGGAAGCGTTATAAACTGTATTATTGCCATCCAAAGAACTATAGCTGAATAAAAAACCTGACCCGCTTGGAGTGCGCTTCAACTGATTTAACACAAAATTGGCCGAACTTAATGCAGTTGTTAAGTATTCTTCCTTTTGGGTAACTTCATAAGCTTGAATCAATCCATAAAATACAAAATAGGTAGTCACAACATTGGGCGTATTCCTGGGAAATAAAAACAGCCGACGGGCCTGCCAATCAAAATTATAACCCCAACTAGCACTTTCGGGGTTGTCTGATTTCGAACAAAGCAGATGATCTGCCATCAGAGAAATAATGTCTTTTATAGATCGTTGGGTATAAGGAGCTTTTTCGCCTAGCTTTTCATTTATCTCGTATAAATTACAATAGGCGGTTAACAGCAACCCAAGTCCTTTGTTGTTATATTCTTTGGGTACCAAAAGAAGCTTTCTTAAATTCACCGGACTCCTTTTAAAAAATTGAATCCACACCCAACGGGCTATATCCCAATGTTTCAAAGGAAGCGTTTGAAAAACTTTTGAATTTAATCCATCATATGGATCCCAACCCTTAAATGATTCTTTTTCCAGATAGGTCTTTAGTTTATCAAAACGATCAAAATACTCCATAAACTAAAGGTTTAGCACAATCGGTGATTTTTGTTTTAACGATTCCATTACCGCAAAGCTAGCGGCACTAACCGAATAAATCTCTTGATAACTTATCGGTGCCTTTTGGTTCTGAAGAATTGATTCAAAAAAAGAATGGATCATATTTGGTTGCCCTTTATCCTGATTCCACAACTTTTTGGTCAATGTACCACGTTTACCATATATTTTCAATTCTTTAAAATCGTTCATTATAACTGTAGTTCCAGCATGGAATACTTCGATATACTCTTTAGCCAATTCCTTGGAACCATTAGCATAATAAGCTATCAACCCCGAAGATCCATTTTTAAATTCCAGAGTAATGTTGACCGTGTCGTTCAATCCTTTGGCGTCTGGAAGCGCCACAGCATAAACTTTTATCGGCAAACTACCATTAAGCCATGTCAGGTAATCAATAAAATGACAAACCTCACCAACAATCCTACCCCCACCTATTTCTTGATCCTGAATCCATGTGTCAGAAGGAATGTTTCCAGCATTAACCCGGTAGATCATGGTCATGGGGCCTTCACCTATTTTTTTCTTTAACAATGCCGAAAGAGGAGAAAACCTTCGGTTAAAGCCAACCATTAACTGACTTACACCTTGCATATCGCTATACACACAATCTATTTCGTGGAGTTCATCCATGGTTAAACATAAGGGTTTTTCAACAAAAACATGCTGCTTTTGTGCCAACGCTTTTAATACATAAGGAGCGTGTGAATCGTGTCGGGTGGCTATAAATATGGTGTTTATCGAAGGATGAAATAGTTGGTATTCATCAGAGGTACACACTTCAAATCCAAATTTTTCGGCCACTCTTTTCGAAGTAGTGCCATTTTGGGTCAAAACCGCTTTATAAGCTATAGATGGATTTTTTTTTGGAAAATTGGGTAAAATATTTCCTTGGGCATAGCTGCCAGCACCAATCACTCCAACAGTTATTTGCTTCGAGGAACTTGCCGGATTTACTGAAATGGTACTTTTTGCAGAATGTGTTTTAGTGACATCATAAGTCAAAACCATACCAAGGTAAGGTTCCGATTTTGATAACACCAAATCATAAGCTTGAGGAGCCTCATCAAATTTAAACTCGTGAGTAGTCAGATAGTCTAGTTGTATTTTTTGGGATTGGATGAGTTCCTGAAAGGCTTCCATATTCCGCTTTTCAGTCCACCGGACATAAGCAAAGGGATAATCCAACCCTTTTTCTTCGTAGTTTAAATCGTACCGCCCAGGGCCATACGAACACGACATTTTAAGTTCCAATTCTTTACGATACCAAAAAGGGTCCCGATCAAAACCTGTGGGTACAGCGCCTAGAATAACTACTTTTCCTTTTTTCCGTGCTATGGAACCAGCAAAATTTATAGGATCGCTACTTGAGGTAGCAGCCGCTATAATAACAGCATCCACCCCATTTCCCTGGGTCAGTTCCTGGATTTTCTGTTCAATCCCCGATTGGTCCCTTAAAAACGCCTGATCAGTACAATATTTTCTAGCTATATCCACAGCCCGCTCATCAATATCGATACCAAACACCCTTACTCCTGAAGCTTTCAAGAGTAACGCCGACAGTTGCCCCAGCAAACCCAAACCTATAATGGCACAGCTCTCACCCAAACGCAAATCGGCCTGACGTACCCCTTGCATGGCAATGGCTCCCAGAGTATTGTATGATGCCTGTTTCAGATTGGCCTCTTGCGATAACTTTACACAAAGGTTTACCGGCACCGAAACTAACTCCGCATGATTGGCGTATCCAACACCGGCACAAGCTACTTTATCACCCGGATTAAATTCTGTCACCCCTTCGCCCACCTCAAGAACGACTCCTGCTGAACTATATCCCAATGGAGAATAGGAGTCGAGTTTTTTCATCACCGCACGGTAGGTTTGTACCGGTCCTTGCTTTTTCAGCACTTCAAGAACTTGTTTTACCTGCTGCGGGCGTTCTTTGGCTTTCCCTATCAAGCTTTTACGAGCTGCCTGAACAGTAGAACCTTCAGTACCAGGGCTAATCAACGAGAAATGATTTTGTACCAATACCATCCCTCTTCCAATTTGTGGTGTTGGTAACTCCTGAATGATCATATCGCCTGAACCTAGTTTTTGCGTAAGTTGTTGCATGAATATTTAAATTTCATTTGAATAAATGTTAAAATATACTTTTTGAAAATCTTCTTTCAATATGCTTTCACTTTTTTCTTCTTTATTATTAATAACATTATTTATTTTCCCAAATAAATCAATAGAGTTCCTGTTTTCAAATAGAATAGTTCCCTTTGGTCTTGCAACTACGTTTGAAGCAATGACTGGCTTCCCAAAATATAGTCCCTCACGAATAGTAAGAGCATCTCCATCAGTATTTGTTGGCCGAAGAATGATGTCACTTTCAAGAACTAACCTTACAAATGATATCGGTTCAGGATAAAGCAAAATATAATCTTCTAATTTCTCTTTTCTTATTTTAGCTTGATATTCTTGAAAAGTATTTAACCCATTATTTAAAGAGGCAATAATAAAAAAAATAAAAACATTTGCTTTTCGGTTGCAAAATTGTTGTGCACAGTCAATGCAAAGATCAATGCCATAAAGATCTTGACCTTGAAAAGTAATAACTTGAAAAGCATTTGCCGAAATGATAGTCTTACCTTTAGATTTTTGATCCTCAAGAACTGAACGTAAGTACGCTGGAAGACTATTTTCTGTTGTTAAATCAGGCGGAATAAATGCAGGTAAAACAATTGATTTTTTAGCCTCAAATTGACTTCTCATTTCCTCTGAAACAAAAATTGTTCTATTTGCTAATTTTATGGCAAGAAAAGTAAAATAAAAATCAATCTTATTTTTGTTTTTAAATGAATGAATTGTAATTATAGCCTTTTTAAAGAGAATCCTACTAATAATTATATGGGCTAATCTAAGCCAATTTACACCAGAATGAATATGAACAATATCTGTTTTGTACATTAGTGAAAAATATTTAAATATATTCTTTTCTCTTAATTTATATACCCCCGTTTCATTTGTATCCAGTGGTGATTCATCTATTATAGTAAATAAAAAATAGTTTTTCAATAAATTGCATAAACGAATAATATGAACTGACACTCCACCTACTGAATTATACGGACCTATTATGAGTACCTTTTTCATATTTTTACTTTAAAAATAAATTTTAAAAGTCTTTTAATTGCTTCTTAACAATCTTATCTAATATAACCAACCGTGTTCAATAATTTCTCAAGCATTTCATCTTTCATTTGTGTGGAAATCTTACCCGTTAAGGTATATTCTTTCTCAAATACGGGGTTTTCCTTTAACAACTTTTCATTTTTAGAAATGAAATCAGTAATATCGCCTGTCACTTTACATGGATTGCCTACTGCAACTGAGTTTGAAGGAATATTGTGAGAAACAATAGAACCTGCACCAATTACCACATTATCACCAATTGTTACGTTTGGTAAAACAATGGAACCTGCGCCTATAAAGACATTGTCCCCAATAGTAACCCTACCAATCCGGGTATATCCAATTAAGTTTTTGGTTGAAGCATCATGAGCCAGAATCACAACATTTGGTGCAAAAGTCACATTATCGCCGATCTCTATCAACCAACAATGGGAAAAATCAATGATACAGCGTTCGCGCCGATTAAAATTTTTCCCAACCGTTAATCCCATCTGGATAAGGGTTTCGGTAGGTACATCTCCTCTCAACAAATGCTTAAGCGTACCTAAAATTCTTGCTGCTAATTTTCTCATATAATCTCAAATATTCGAAAGCACATTTTTCAATGCTAAAATTTTCGTTATAATATTCAATGAGTTTTTCCTTGTCTATTTGATGATAATTCTGTATAAATTCTAAAAATACATTATAATAATCTTCTTCATTTATACTTTTTGACAAATATCCTGTTACCCCATGTTGAATTGTATTTACAATCCCCCCAACAGGTGTACATACCGGGGTACAACCACAACTGAATGCTTCAATTAGAGAAATTGGCATACCTTCATATTTTGAAGAAAGACAAAATGCATCACTGGCCAAAAAATAATCCCCTATATTTGTCTTTGGACCCAAAAAATATATCCCAGACCTGGCCTTCAATTTTAATCTTTCAGCATTTTCATAACCTTGACCTATCATTAACAATATAATATTTGCACCCTCCTCAATTAGTTTATTAAATACGGTAACAAGCATTTCTTGATTCTTGACTTCCGCATAACGAGCCACATGACATATAACCAAAGTGTCTTTATCTTTCTTGAACCTTGAAATATGATTAACCACTTCGGCATATTCAATTGTTTCTATGATTTTAGCTCTACCATTGACTATAGTATTTATTGTGTTTAAATTATAATGCTTTTCATATGATTTTCTAGTCTCTTCTGAAATAGCTATTGGCCACACTAACTTGTGCCTGTAAAATAAACGCCTAATTAATTTCTTCAGTCTATTAGGTTCTTCATTAATGGCATGGGTATGAACAGTATAAACAAAGGCAATTCTTTTATAAAAAATAATTGATAAGGGGAAAAAATAAAAAACCAAACTTAGATGACAATGTACAACATCCGGTTTTTCCGATTTTAAAAGCTGATAAAATTTCCAAATCAAACTGATTTTAAATCCGGGTTCAATATTTAAACAATAGTATTTTATATTTTTGTTAAGTTCTGGTTTATAAAATCCTTGCCCCAGTATTGTATCATTTCGCAAAGTATATAGCGATACATCACTTTTATTTGATAACTCATTCGATAAATCGACCACAAACCGTTCAGCACCGCCACTTGCCAGGGAATAGATGAATTGAAATATTTTCATTTTCGGTTGTTTCATATTTTTTTCTAATGCAAAAATATTCCAAAATCACTAACCTTTAAAAAATTAAACGCCAACACGGTCCCAATATACACAAATACATAAATGCTGAAAAAGATATATTTCTTTCGCGTCATGTAATAAATGCCCAATGCTGAAAACAGGTAAAAAAGAGGCAAGATGGGCAACTGGAAACGAAAATTGAAGGCATAGCCCGAATAAGCAATAATTAAAAAATTAGTCAAAAAAACAATGAGCAGATATGCGCTGTTGGTTATATCTTTTCGCAGAGCAACCATCAACCCGTTTACGGCAAAAAAGGCCAATAACCCTTTTAATACGCAATCGGCAAACATTAAAAACAAGGCTAACATTTGACCGGACATCGAACTATAGGTCACCACATTTGGGAACGGCCCCATTAAACCCGCCATGATAAAAAGAGGCATTCCTGCAATTTTTGGTAGCAAACTCGACGACGACGATTTTACAACAATCTGTACCATCTGGGAAGGCTGGGTGAAGGTTTTTTCCACATCGGAAATAATGGGTAACTGGGCCATGATAATGAAAAACAAGGCGATAATGATGCCAAAGCCCGCTGTCCGTAATACCCAGTCAGTCCGGCGGGTCTGGCGTAAAATAAAATAAAGCAAAAACGAAAGCACCATGGCAACGCCGACCACCGTCCTGAATGCAAACAGGGGAAAAGTAAATAACAACACCAATAATAGCCTGTAAAGATTAAGCGTATTTTGAAAGTACAGCATGGTCTGATACATGCTCATGAGGATTAAAAATATAAAGACCGATTCCTTTAAATGGATCCCGGCAAACTGAATCAATATGGGCGAGAATATCATAAAAGAAACCGTCAGGCGGGCTATCTGAATGGGATAATAATATTTAACTATTTTATATAGCACCACGACTGATAAACCGGAAAAAACCGCTTGGACTATCCTGGCAACAATTAAGTGGTATCCAAATACACTATAAACGGCGCCTAAGAAATAGGGGTACCCAAAGTCAGCAAAGTCACCCGGGTAATATTTAAACAACGAGAATTCCCAATTTTTAAAATGATTTGACAATACCAACCCCAACCCATTATACCCCATTTCATCGCTTTTAAGGAGCATAAAAGGCTTACCATTATAACTTTCGAACAGGTGATAAAAGAAAAACACGGCCAGAATCCTAATAAATACGGCCACAAAAAAAATACGAACCCCCGGATATTTTCCCCAAGTATTACTCTTTGTTAAAAAACTGCCAAAAACAAAAAGTATAAACATCATCGCCTCTGTCAGAAGTAAAGGCAAGGGCATTAAAACATCCTTAAAAATCAGCAGGGTAATAAATAGCAGTAAAACCAGCCCAGTTAAAAATAACTGGTAGAAAGTAGTAAGCGAAGAATAAGCATCTGCTCCCTTTTTTATCATGATTTAACGGGCTTTTATGCTAAAAAATAAAGCAACAAAAAACTTATGGATAACCGGGAACAGTGACAAAAGAAAAATAGCCCATTCAAATGTGGATGGTTTGTGCTCTAATCGGACCAATTCCCTCTTTGATTTTTTTATCAGTTCCCGATCTTCCATAAAAAATGCATCTTTCAAACGGGCCCTCCAAAAAAATAACTGTATGGTGTTTATGCATGCTGCCGAACAGTTAAAGTGATTTGCATAATGCGAATAAATACTAAAAATGCTCTCGTGGAATTTATATTTCTTTTGTTGATTCAGCGTATTGCTGGTTGAATCCATTAAAATTCTAAAAGTCCCTAAAGGTTCATCAAAGTATTTTGCTTTTGAATATTTTGTTACAATCAACCAAAGGGGAAGATCCAATGTTTTCCATTCTTTCTCCAGAGCAACATTAAAATCGAAATTGGCATCAATGATTGATTTCCGAAACATGGAGGCAATGTTCTTCATGCTTCGGTTAAACGGATTCATGACATAATCAAAAATCTCCCCATCGGGAAAAGTAATGTTATGCTGTTTGTTATATGCTACAATCAGCTTGTTGTTTTTTTCATAATGATAGTTTAAATCACCATGTGCCAACCCATACTCAGGATGCTTTTCCAAAAAGTCCGCCTGTAGTTGTAACCGATCGGGATTATGCCAGTAGTCATCGCCTTCGCAATGGGCAAAGTATTTCCCGTTGCAGTGGTCATAAACCTTTTTCCAATTTTTTAAAAATCCTTCGTTTTTTTCGGAAGTAACTGATTTAATTTTTTCAGGGTATCTATTTGCATATTCCAGAACGATTCCAGTTGTTCCATCATTGGAACCATCATCCCCAATTACAATTTCATAATTGAAGCTAACCTTTTGGTTTAAAACCGATTCAATGGCCTGCCGGATGTATTTTACATGGTTGTAAGTTACCATATGTACACTTACTAAAGGTGGGGTCATTTCTTTAATTGGTTAATAATTTTACTTAGGTAAAGAGCCAAGCTATTTAAAGATTTACATCTTGTTGCATAATACTTAAATCTTTGATTTAATGAGAATTTATAACCAAATTGGGATAGTTCCATTTTACATTTTGTGGCTAAATTTTTCTTTTTTAAAAAAAAGGCATCATTTAACAAAACCCGAAGATGATGATACCTAATTTTATTTTTAATTTCATTGGGCTGATGGTATTTATTGGCATAGTAATTATAAATATCAAAAACAGATTGATGAAACATATAGCGCGAAAAGCGATCTTTATTATTGCTTATTGAAGATTCTAATACCCGGTAAGTAGCCATAGGTTGATTAAAATACTTTACCTTTGAATGTTTGGCAATAACAATCCATAATCCCACATCAATCGTCCTCCATTGGTGGGCAACCGCCACATCAAATTCATAGTGTTTATCAATTAATTCTTTTCGGATTAATGTAGTTAGGAACTGTATAAGCAAATCCTGTGGATAGATTAATTTGTGAAACACATCACCAGAAGGAAGTAATCCCCATTGTTTATTACAAAAGCTGGTAACCAGTTTGTTTTTATTCTGGTAAAAGCGGTTGTATTCGGTATAAACCAAACCATAATCAGGGTTTTTATCCAGAAATTCGACTTGTTTCTGAAGCTTTAAAGGATCAGTCCAGAAATCATCCCCCTCAAGTATGGCAAGAAATTCTCCCAAACATCTTTCATATGTTTTTTTCCAATTATGTAGAAATCCTAAATTTTCTGCGTTAAAAACAGGTTTGATTATTTCCGGATACCATTGCTGGAAGTGTTGGATTATTTCTCCTGTTCCATCGGTAGAACAATCATCTCCAATTACTACCTCAAATTCAAAACAAGTTTTTTGTTCCAAAATTGAATTCAGGGCCTGTTCAATAAACGGAGCCTGATTGTAGGTTACCACCAATACGCTCACTTTGGGGGCTACCATACCCTATTTTTTACAGAAAACAGCTTTAATATCACCCAATTAATAAATGTAATTTTTACCCCATAATAATAGAGCCATTCCATTTTTGTTAATTGATAACCCCTGCTTTTTAAGTTTTCCCTTGAGCGGATTGATAAAGTCCGATCCTTCAAAAAAAAAGCATCTTTTAGGTACGATTTATTGGCATTAATAAATATTTTATGTTTGATATCAGGGCTACTCTCGTATTTTTCGGCATAACAATCAAATACATCGTAAATCGATTTATGCAGCTCGTATTTTTTTAAGGGATTGATACTATTACTAGCTGAATGAGAAAGCACTCTATAAACCGTTGTTGATTCGTTTAAAAATTTAATTTTAGAGTTCCTGGCAAAAACCAATAAAAAAGGCAAATCGCCTAGTTTCCAGTCTCTTTCAAAAAAAATGCTAAAATTAATATGTTTGTCTTGAATTTCTTTGCGATATACAATTGACGATAAGCATACATATATTGATTGGAAATTCATAAGCTCTTCAAAAATATAGCCATCAACTATTTTATGATTCAAAAATTTAATGTAATCCTTTATATATTTATTCTCATTTACTATTAACCTATCAATATCTGTAAATACTAAACCATAATCAGCATTCGCTTCTAAAAAATCAACCTGTTTTTGTAGTTTAAAAAAATCAGTCCAATAGTCATCGCCTTCAAGATATGCGATATACTTCGATTCAGGGAAAGTAATTAAATCAACCCAATTTTTTGCAGGCCCAACATTTTTAAGCCTCGGAATGAGTCTAATAATACCGGGATGGTTTTCTTTATATTCCAACACTATCTCTTTGGTGCCATCAGTCGAAAAATCATCAGCTATTACTAATTCCCATTTGAAATTAACTTTTTGCATGAGAACGCTTTCAATTGCCTGACGAATAAAGGCAACCTGATTGTAAGTAATTAAACAAACAGAAAGTAGTGGTTTTTCTTTACTATTCACCTTTTTCACACATTAAAAAAATGCTCGAACACAAATCGGGATATTGCTGACCCAGCTGATAACAACCTTCAAGATATTCTGGAGAAATAACATCGGTACCTAAAATCATATCCCATTGAAAATTTGCTAAGGCTTTAAAAAAAATACCCGACCGATACACCACTTTCAAACCAGCTGCTTTGGCATCCCTTTCCAAGGTGTCTAATGTGTAAGTAATTTTATGCCCATGTTCGGCCTCTGCTTTGGTTACTGCCGAGTTGTGGCTAATTAATCCCATTTTTACCGCTATTTGGCGTGAGGGAGCATTGGCATTGGGACATACCAAAAAGAATCTACCCTTATCAGATAACCATTCATCATTAACTCGTTTAAGAACTCTAACCGGTTCATCAATATGCTCTAATACATGCGTTAAAACAATGTTATCGTATTTCTTGGGTAAAACAACATCCTCAAACATTGAATGAATGTATTTCACATTATCTCCCAATTTAGCTTTAGCTATTTCAATGGCTTCGCTTGAAGCCTCTACACAAGTCAAATCATTAAAATAATTCACCAACCTGTTGGTAAAATCACCTTTAAAAGAGCCTAATTCAAGTATACTTCCCTTCACAAAAAAAGGCTTAAAAGATTTAATCATAAATCCATGCATTACATCAAAATCGAAGCTATAATTATACTTCCTGCTATTATCTTTAAATTCCTTATTATAATCCCGTTTCATTTTACAACTAATAATTAATTAATTTAGCTAATCCAAAACCATATTTTCCAAACTCATTGCCATTATAAAGCATATAAATATGATCTTCTAATTTAAATATATGAGGGTAACACATCATTTTTGAGTCCCACCCGAATTCAGATAAACCAATCCCTGAATTTTCATCATCTCTGATCCATTTTTTTAAATCCTCTGAATAAGCATAACCTATTCTGTATCCTTTGGTTTCATCGGTTCTAAAACCTATCATGTCCCGAAAGCAAAAATACATATGGTATTTATTTCCAAACTTAACTACTGTGGGCAAAGCTTGACATTCATTCTCATCAATAACATCCGATATAATACATTTACTATCTCTTACCCAGTTTAAACCATCATTTGAGGTAGCCATTGCTATTTTATAAACTCTTTCAGCCTCTTCATTTTCTGATGGTTTGGACCATTTAATCCCATAAATGTAATACATGTAATATAAATCTTCTTCTTTAAAAATAAACCCATCACACACTAAAAATGGTTCATTTACATTTGCCGTCATTATTGGCCCGTTTCCTAATTTAATAAACGATTCTCCACCATCATGACTTTCAGCATAACCTATTGCTGTTTCAACTGATACAGATTTTCTTCTACTCCAGCCTGTAGTATAAGCTTTTATATGCTTAAAATCCTTATATACATGGAAAGGAAAAATCCCATGCTCGTCAAACTCACCTAAATTACCTAAGGGAATAACTTCTTTGTCGGAATGCCTTACTATTTTTTTAAAGTTTTTATCGAAATCAACATATAAAACCCTGCATAAAATTTTCCCGGTAGTATCTTTTTCAGCTGCACTGTAATAAATTCTAATAAAATTATCAAACACGATCACCTGTGGGGATTTTGCAAAAGCAAAGCAATTATGGGGTAAATTATGTTTGGTTGGATCAAATATTAAACCTAATTTCTGCCATTTCATTATATTAATTCTCCTTTCAGTTCTGCAATTCCAAATCCGTACCTCCCCACTTCATTTCCTAAATATAACATGAATACTTTTCCATCAACATCAAAAACATGAGGGTATGCTATCATCTCATTATCAAACCCTATTTCAGAAACGTCAATACCCGCTTTTGAATCATCTCTTATCCAATTTATCAAATCTAATGAAGATGCATATCCAATACGCCTAGCTTTAGTTTTTCTAAAGCTATTTGGATCCCAATAACAAAAAAACATATGATATTTATCATTTGCAAAAAAGACGTCGGGACTTGCCTGAGCCTCATCTCCCGATAGTTTATCTAATATTAAATTTGTATTTTGCTTATCCCATTTAACACCATCTTCTGAAATGGCAACCCTTATTTTTGTAGACATTTCTGGTTTACCATCAATAGTTAACCATTTTTTGCCGGCTATATAAAATAGATAATATTTATTATTAAAGTTCCTAATTTTAGGCCCACTTAGAATAAAAGGTTCATTTAGTGAGTATGAAAGTATTGGGCCTTTACCAATTTTCTCAAATGTTTTACCATTGTCTCTGCTTATTCCAAGACCAATTGCTGTATTGAAAGGTACAGACTCACACCGAGTCCAACCTGCATAATACCCCCATATTTCATTTCCTTTTCTTATAGGTGAAAAAGGATACGTACCAAATTCGTCAAAACTACCTTTGTTGCCTAATGATAAAATAGGTTTATTGGCAATATTAATGATTTTAAATAAATCATTTTTATCTAAGTCAATATATGATGAATAACTAACAAATTGATTATTTATATCCCTTGAAGACCTAGAGCTAAAATAAACTCTGATAAAATCTTCAAATTCCAATGTTGATGGCGCTTGAGCAAATTCGGAAAGCCAATATCTTCCTGTCACATTTAACGGATTAAAAACCCTTCCTAACTTTTCCCATTTAAACATTTATCTATATATTTAGTTTCATAATCAATTGATTATCTTTAATTTCATCATTATCAAACCCTAGTTTTGAGTACAACATTCTTACTTTTAAATTGCTTGCACCCACTTCAAGTTTAACTTCCGATTTACCAATTTCTCTTGCATATGCAATACTATTTTGAATAAGCTTTTTTGCAATACCTTTTCCATTGAACTGTGGCAAAACGCATACATTGGTAATAAATGCAAAAGTATTCTCATTTACTTCACAATAAATTGAAACTATACCAACTAGCTTATCCTCTTGCCAACACTCAAAGTTTTTTGCCTTCTTGAATAGTTTATATGCATATTCAGTTAAATTTACCCGAGAACTAAGAACCGGATCAAAATTCTTATCACATAAAACCAAACACTCTAATATTTGATCTTTGTTTGCCGTATTTGAAATATAATTGAACACTTATAAATATTATGCTAATAAAACTGAAATATAATCCGTCATTCTATCCAGATAACTAATCATCTCTTTCTGATTCTCAAATTTTAAAATAAAAGTGCCTAAGGTATTATTGGAACCATCAAATTTTTTAACAGGGTCTCCTTCTTTAACAAGAATATTTTGTTGAACAATTCTTGATTCCATTTCCGGATCAATGAAAATGTTTTTTACAATACCATCCCGTTTTGCGTGCAGTATATATGATGAATAAAACCCTGAAGTTTCCCTCATTTTTAATTCAGAACAATCTTTACCCATAGCACCTTCAATGGAGTAGGCAATTAAATCAACCCCTGTTGAATATTTTATTACCTCTGGAATTAAGTTTCCTCCACTTCTAGGTCCAATTTCCAAAATATAAATATTATCATCCTTATCGGTTAAATATTCAATATTTAAACCGCCCACCTTCATATTTAATTTATTCAGTATGGAATCGATAACATTAAAGGCTTTTTGTTGAACCGATTTTTCCTGGATATAGGGGAAACTTATACCCATTGGAACATAAGCATTACATTCCATATCGTTGTGTTGGTTTCCAAAGCAGGCAAAAGCAAGCTTTCCTTGCCAAACAAAACCATCTCCATCCATTTCATAAATAGCTTTCTCAATAAAATCTTCAACCACTATAATTTTACATATTGAATATTTAAAGGCTTCATTATAGGCAATTTCGAAAGAATTAATATTTGTTAATTTAGTAACTCCCTTTGAGCCTGATGAATCAGATGGTTTAACCACAATTGCGCTTATTTCAAGTCTTTCGATTGCAAATTTTTTTGCATCCTTCATATTTGAAAATGATTTAGATTCTGGAACCAAAAAACCATTCTCCTTTAAGAATTTTCTAAACAAATCTTTTCTCTGCAATATTTTTACCGATTCGTATGGATTCCCGGGCAAACCCAATTTATCCGATACATAAGCTGCCGTTGGAGCGCCCGGATCGGAAGCATATGAAACAATTCCATCAATTTTTAATTCTTGAGCTAATTTTAGTACAGCTTCCTTATCAATTGTACTCACATTGTGATATTCATGTGCAAACTTATGCCCGGGATTATCGGGCATATAATCGGCAGTAATTACATAATATCCGGCCTCAACAGCATATTTAATAGCAGGTATCTGAAAATGACTGCCCCCTAGCATTAGAATCCTTTTCATTTAAATAATTTTTTATACCATTTTAATAATGTGCATATTATCAGTTTTCAATTTTCTGAATTTAATATACTTATATTCCTTTTCCCATACACCCAACTATCAATTGCAGGATGTCCGGTATTATTAAAAGATAATTCAAAACCATTATCTGATAAGATTTCAATAATGGTGTTTTTGATATTGGAAGTTCCTTTTTCAAATAAAAAATCATGGCATGATATAGCAATGTACTTAGTTGTTTTTAGTGTCTGTTTCATGCCTTTAATTACTTCAATTTCAGCACCTTCGATATTCATTTTTATTAAATCAATTTTGGAGATTTTATGTTTTTCTATGTACTCATCCAGTGTCATTGCTTTTACTAAAGTACCATCTTTTCCATCTCTTGAAATTCGGTTTGCACTATGGTTTTCACCCGATTCAATAAAAACCTCTTCGGTTTTGCTCGATAATGCTATATTGGAGATTGTAACATTTTTTAGCTTGGCAAAACTAATCAAGCTTTTCAATGAAAAGGATGTCTCAGGATGTGCTTCAATAGCATACACATGAGATACTTTTGCAATTTTTGCAAAAAAATAAGTTTCGGTACCTATACCTGCCCCAATATCAATTATAACATCTTTTGCAGAAGGTGTATATTGAAGTAGGCAAAATTGTGTTGTTCTATCTATTAAGTATTTTAAATTTATACTCCAATTGGGTTCAATATCAATATAATAACAATCGCCTCCGTTAAATTGTGTCCACCTTTTTAATTCACTGTTATAGATAAACCGATTAAAGGTTTTTGTCTTTAAATATGATGCTAAAGTAAATACAAATGATACAAACCAACGCATTCCTCTTCTGTTAAAGAATAGGGCTTTTTTATGTAAACTCATCCTATTTCGTTTTTAATAAATTGATAATTATTTCCACAATTTCATCTTCTAAATCAGGGTAGATGGGTAAGCAGAGTACTTCTTCTGTAATTCTCTCTGCCACTGGCATTCTTCCGGGTTGAGCCGATTCCAAGCCCTTATAGGTTGAGAATTGGCTAATTAGGGGATAAAAATAGCGTCGCCCAATTATATTGCTTTTCGCCAGTTTCTCAAATAATTCATCACGCGTAATTCCATATTCCGCTGCATTAATCAATATTGGAAAATAGGAATAATTGTGCTTTACCCCTTTTATATCGTCAATAAAAGATAAACCGGTAATATTTCGTAACCCATCCCTGTATTTATCTGCAATTTTCTTACGGTTTAAAATTATTCCATCAATATACTTAAGTTGTAACAACCCCATGGAAGCTTGCACCTCATTCATTTTACCATTGATTCCCGGAGCTATAACGTTGCCATCAACGTATCCAAAATTCTTAAGGTTGTCAATTCTTTTCTTTGTTTTTTCATCTTTACATATAATGGCTCCTCCTTCAAAAGTATTAAAAACTTTTGTTGCATGAAAACTCAATATGGATAAGTCGCCAAAATTCAATATGCTTTGATTGTTCTGGCTAACCCCAAAAGCATGAGCAGAATCATAAATTACTTTTAAACCATATTTATCTGCAATTGCCTGTATTTTTTTATCATCACATGGATTCCCAAAAACATTAACAGGCAATATAGCCGTAGTTTTTGGAGTAATTGCGGCTTCTATTTTATCAGCATCAATATTAAAAGTACCTGATTCGATATCAACAAAAACAGGTTTTATATTATTCCACCATAAAGAATGAGCCGTTGCCACAAAACTAAAGGGTGTTGTTATTACTTCACCCATTATGTTTAGCGTTTGTAATGCTGTAATTAAAGCCAGTGTACCATTTGCAAAAAGTGATATATATTTTACACCTAAATACCCGCACAATTCCTTTTCAAGCATTTGGTGAAATTTCCCATCATTTGTAAGCCATTTATTATCCCATATTTCCTTTAAATACTCATTGAACTCATCGAGTGGGGGAAGAAATGGTTGTGTAACAAGTATTGGTTTTTCTGTTTTCATTATATCTTCTTTTTAAATACACTTATTATTTCATTTAGCTCTTTTAAATTTCCGATTATTGCACACAAAATATAGCTTACGGCACCAGTTACAACCCCAACCAGAAGCTTAACAGCCGCATTGTCGAAAGGAATTACAGCCAACCAAATGGTAAGCGCCATTATTAATGTAATTATAGTGGTTGGCAACATATCTTTAAATTGTTTCCATGCCCCATAATTAATTATTTTACCAGAATAATATGTATTTATAAAAAACCCAATAAAAGAGATAAAAATTTGTCCTATCACCAATGCTTTAATACCTATTGGTATGGTAATTAATAAGATAACTGTAAAAACACTTTTTTTTATAACCTCAAGTCTTAAAAACAAATCGGATCTACCTTTTACGTTTAAAATATTTAAATTAATGGCATGCACCGGATATAGCATACCAGCCACACAAAGTAATTGTAAAAGGGGCACTACAGGCATCCATTTTTCAGTAAGTAACAAAAAAATCAACGGCCCTGCAACAAGCGCAAGCCCTATCATAAGCGGAAATACAATAAAGACCGATATTCTTATAAAACTTCGATATGCTTTTAAAAGCTTTTCATCATCATCCTGGATAGAACTCAACACAGGAAAAGTCACCCGTTGAATTATCCCGGTTATATTTTCAGAGGGCATTTTTTGAAATTGTTCAGCCCGGGTATAAAACCCAAGTTCAGCTGCATTAAAAAGTTTTCCAATTACAAGTAGGTAAATATTTCTAAAAAATGTGTCTAAAAGGCCAGCTCCAAGCAGTTTTGAGCCAAAGGAAAATAAACTTTTAAAAGATTTTTTGGAAAAAACAGCCATGGGTATCCATTTTGATAGCACCCAAAGCAATAATGTATTTATGCCATTTTGTAAAATTGATTGTATTACTATAGCCCATACTCCAAAACCCTTATATGCCATAGCAATGCCCATACAACCCCCAATTAGTACCGAAACCAAAGAAGCTTTTGCTTGTGTTTTAAAATCAAGTCTTATTGTAAACTTAGCCCTTTGAACAACAGCAAGCGATGTAATAAAAACATTGATACCAATTACTTTTGTTAAAAGAATTAATTCAGGTGTTTTATAAAAATTGGCTATTAAGGGAGCGCAAAGAAAAAGCAGAAGATAAAAAAAAAGTCCTACTCCTATATTAAAGAAAAAAGTGGTTGAAAAATCTTCCTCGGTCCGGTCTTTTTTTTGTATCAATGCCGATGAAAAGCCACTGTCAATAAATGATTGTGAAATAGCCAGAAAAATAGCAAGCATTCCAACTAATCCATAGTCAGTAGGCAATAATAATCGTGCTAAAATCAATCCCAAAAGGAATTGTAATCCTTGAACCGAAAAACGTTCAATAGCACTCCAAATAAATCCTTTGGCAGTTTCCCTTTTTAAACTATCAGTCATTTACCAAGCATTCTATGATTCTTTTGCAAGCCCTCCCATCTCCATAAGGGTTGTGTGCTTTAGACATAGATTCGTACCTACTTTTATCCTGAATTAATTCCAATACTTTTCGAACAATCAATAGTTTATTGGTTCCAACCAATATCACAGTTCCTGCCTCAACTGCTTCGGGGCGTTCCGTAGTATCGCGCATTACCAAAACTGGTTTTCCCAAGCTAGGGGCTTCTTCCTGAATCCCCCCGCTATCTGTGAGCACCAGATAACTTCTTTCCATTAAATACAAAAAGGGTAAATATTCCAAGGGTTTTATCAGGTAAATATTTGAAATTCCACTCAATATTTCATGAACGGGTTTTAACACATTCGGATTTAAATGCACCGGGTACACCAGATCAAAATCTGGATTCTTTGATGCAATCTCCTTCATGGCTTCACACATTTGTACAAATCCATCACCAAAATTTTCACGCCGATGGCCAGTAATCAAAATAAGCTTTCGTTGTCCTGCATTCAGCTTCTGAAAATGAGGATAACCCAAATTACTTAACAGGTGGTTTAATTTCCCTTGTAATTCCGGGTTGTCCTTAATTTTATCCAACGCTAAATGTAATGCATCAATTACCGTATTGCCTGTAACAAATATATTTTCTTCCTTAATGTTCTCCTTTAATAGATTTTGCTTTGAAAGTTCAGTAGGTGCAAAATGAAAAGTTGCAATCCGCCCCGTGATTTGCCGGTTCATCTCTTCAGGCCAAGGGGAATAAATATTCTGGGTACGTAACCCAGCCTCTACATGCCCCACTGGGATTTGCTCATAAAAAGCTGCCAATGCTGCCATGGTAGATGTACTGGTGTCGCCATGTACCAAAACTACATCGGGTTTAAAGTCTCGTAATACAGGCCGCAATTCAACCAGAACCCGAGCCGAGATATCATAAAGATCTTGCCCTGCCTTCATGATATTTAAATCATAATCTGGATTAATTTCAAAAATATCCAACACCTGATCAAGCATCTCCCGGTGTTGCGCGGTAACACATACTTTTGTCTGAAAATTTATAACATCTTTCTGGAATTCCTTTACAACTGGGGCCATTTTTATGGCTTCGGGCCGAGTACCAAAAACAATAAGGATTTTTTTCATGATTATGAACGTTTGAAAACCCCACAAAAATCCAAAATAACTCTGTCTTCTCGGTATCTCAATGCTTTAAACTCCTTATGGGCTACCAAAAAAGCAACAATATCTGCTTTTTCATAGGCCTCATTATAATCTGTAAGTTTAAAAACAGAATGCTCCTTAATGTTTGGCTCTACAATCATGGTGTTTCCATTATTTTCACTTTGCATTACTTTTTGGGCAATATATTTTGAGGGAGATTCCCGCAAATCGTCAATATCCGGTTTAAAAGCCAATCCCATACATGCCACAATCGGTTTACGGCCATGCCTTAGCTCAAATTTCAATTTCTCATTTTCTATTTTCTCGGCACACCAAAACGATTTATGGTTGTTTATTTCACGGGCTTTTCCAATCAATCGTGACTCTAAGGGATAATCGGAAACAATAAACCAGGGATCTACCGCTATACAATGCCCGCCGACCCCCGATCCGGGTTGTAAAATCTTAACCCGGGGATGTTTATTAGCTAGCTCAATTAATTCCCAGACATTGATTCCGGCCTTATCACAAATTAATGAAAGTTCATTAGCAAAAGCAATCTGTACATCGCGCGAAGCATTTTCAGTAAGCTTACACATTTCGGCTGTACGGGCATTGGTTGGATGCAAATCGGATTTACAAAAATTCCTGTAAAAACCAATGGCTCTTTGAGTCGATTCTTCGTCCACACCCCCAATAACCCTATCATTATGTTCCAGTTCGTACATCACATTTCCCGGTAATACACGTTCCGGACAATAGGCTATAAAAAGCTTATTCTTTAACTCGGGTCTTTGGGTATAAATTAAATCCTGCATCTTTTCCGTGGTTCCAATTGGTGAGGTGGATTCAATAATATATAAATCTCCCGCCTTTAACAGAGGTAGAATAGATTTGGTGGCCGCTTCTACATAGGAAATATCTGGTTCGTGTTCCCCTTTAAAAGGGGTAGGTACCACAACCACATAAACATCGGATACTTCGGGTTTGGTTGATGCTTTTAAATAGCCCCTTCTTACTGCATCGGCTACATAATCATGTAATTCAGGTTCAATGATATGGATATCTCCTTTATTAATGGTGTCCACAACTTGTTGGTTGATGTCAACCCCATGTACTTTAATATTGTTCTTTGCTAGTAAAGCTGCGGTAGGTAAGCCAATATATCCTAACCCAATCATGGTTACTTTTGAATAATTTTGATGTCCCATATCATTTTCCTTAAAAATTCAACTAGTAAAATGCTCCGTAATTTAAATGAGCCTCTTCCATTCAGGTATATTGCTGCAAAAGGCATGTCCTGTTTTTTTTCGGTTGGTAAATTTAGTGCTTTATTTTGATAGGATAAAAATATGTTACTTGTTGCGGAACTTCTATTTTGGAACTGATTTTCTTTCTCCCTGTTATTTACAGCTTCGCCTCCTCAGTCCCATTCTCAGGGTGAGCAAAGCGGTTGGAAAAGCAAAGAAACTACAATTTCATCACATCCTTGGCATCGATTTCCAGTTTTAATGAAAACCCAATGTGGCTGATGCGGATGAGAAAGTTTTTTTTATGTATGGCGCGTATCATCTCCCCTTCAGCTCCTTTCATTGGGCCTGAAATAATCTTCACCAAAACACCCGGTTCAATAGTATCTGCGCTAATTTCAATATCGACATTTTTATCCAATGCCAGTTTCAGGGCTTCTATCTGCTTTTCGGGAATGGGTGCCGCTTTCCCTTCAAAAGTAACATACCCAATAGCTCCAGGAGTTTCCAAAATCCGGTAGTATTCCCGCTCCGAAACATGAACAAACACATACGAAGGGATCAATGGCAGCTCTACCATCTTTTTCCTATCGCTCCATTGCCGGAGGGTCTTAATTAAAGGTAAGTAAACAGTGTATCCATTTCGGGTCATGAGTTCATTTACCTTTTTCTCATTCCTCGATTTGGTATAAACTGCATACCAGTTCTTCGTTTCCATCGCTTTGCTTCCAGTTGGGGTTTCAAAAACAAAAATAACACTTCAAACGCCGATTTTCCTTTACTATGCGACAAAAAACACGAGCTATTTGATAAATCGCCCGGATCGTACTGTTGAAAGAATGTAAAACCTGAGGTTTTAAAAAGAAGTGAGAAAATACGCGGCAGGCATTGAGGTCGTCTTTGGATTGAGATGCTTCACTTCCAAATCGTTCGATAAAATAAACTGATGAAGTACCGGCTTATCCAAAATCTCTTCCAATCCCCTGAAATTTCTTGCATCTGTTTCAGAAATGTGGTTACTCATTTTAATTTCGATAGGGATATAACCCGCTTCAGTTTCCAACAGCAAATCAATTTCCCTCCCATCCAGTGTCCGCAGGTGATATAATTGAACCGGAAGCTGCAAGCTCTTAATTTGTTTATAGATTTCGGCTACCACCGCACTTTCATACTCATTGCCATAAACTGTTTTTGTTTTGCGTAAGATGGCATTCACAATCCCGGGATCCAAAAAATGAACTTTTGGCGTCCGCACCAGTTTTTTCAGGCTGTTCCTGTACCATGGCAACAATATCATAGCCTGATAACTGATTTCGAGATACTGCAAATAGCGTTGAGCTGTTTTTGATGTTACTCCGGCTTCCTTCGCCAGTTTCGAAAAGTTGATCAATTTCCCGGTATGCAAGGCCACCATCTGCTGTATTTTCATAAATGGTTCTAATTCCCTCAATTCAACCAAATCGCGGATGTCGCGCTCCAGATAGGTTTTTACATAATTGACCAGCCATTCTTGCCGTTCCGCATCCCTCAGTTGGCTATCGGTTAAAGCAGGATAACCCCCAAAATCAAGAAAATAGTCCATGCCCGCTTTTTTAGCTGCAAACTCCTTTACCAAAGTGAAGTTTGGTAACAATGATTCCAGGGTTGCCTCACCCAAAAAATACTTCTGCAGGAATGACAAACCCACCTCATCGTCCCATCCTTTCGATAATAATTCGGGCAGCGTTAAAGGATAAAGTTCGATAATCTGACTCCGGCCTGCCAGGCTCTCTTTTACTTTCTGCAACAAAAGAATCTGGCTCGAACCTAATAAAATATATCGGGGTTTTTCAAACTGATCGTACACCGATTTGATGCTTTCAACCAAAATGGGTCCTTTTTGAATCTCATCGAGTATGGCTTTGGGATAATTGGCCAACCATTGGGGAGCCGATAACGAGGCATACGACTTCCTCATCACCGGGTCTTCTATCGAAAGGTATGTAAAATCAGGGAACGCCTGCCGTACCAACGTAGTTTTTCCGGTTTGCCGGGCTCCGGTAATAACCATAATCCGCCCAAATTTTGTCAGGCTTTTCTTCTGAATTCTTGAGGTTATCAATCTATTTTTCATACTCTCTGTTTTGATTTTTTTGGGTAGTTAATTGATGGCAAACTTACATCAAAAAATAATTAATTCCAATTTTTACGCCATTATTTGGAATTGTATTCCAATTTTTGCGCCATTATTTGGAATTGTATTCCGTATTTTACGCTCATATATCTGCGTAAGAATAAAAAAAAGCTGCAAAACAACTTGCAGCTTTCAAACTATATCTGATTGATTTATAACGAGAATGCCTTTTTTATTGCATCCACATAATCTAACTTTTCCCAGGTAAACAGTTCCACTTCAAACTCTTTCTTCCCGGAATAGGGCGATTCAAACACCTTTTTCACTTTCCGGGGAGTGCGTCCCATGTGTCCATAGGCAGCAGTGTCTTCGTAAATGGGGTTACGGAGTTTCAAACGGTCTTCGATGGCTGCCGGCCGTAAATCGAAAATAGCTTCCACTTTCTGGGCAATTTCACCATCAGAAAGTTTTACTTTGGCCGTGCCATAAGAATTAACAAAAACACCTACAGGTTTGGCTACACCTATGGCATAAGCTACCTGCACCAAAATTTCGTCGGCTATTCCGGCAGCAACCATATTTTTAGCAATGTGACGGGCTGCATATGCAGCGGAACGATCCACTTTCGAAGGGTCTTTCCCTGAAAAAGCACCACCTCCGTGAGCTCCTTTACCGCCGTAAGTGTCAACAATAATTTTGCGCCCGGTTAAGCCGGTATCTCCATGAGGCCCCCCAATCACAAATTTTCCGGTCGGATTCACGTGCAACACAAAATCCCCATCGAAAAGTTTTTTCACCCGTTCGGGAAGCTGGGCGATAGTCCGTGGAATTAAAATGGTGCGCACGTCTTCTTTAATCTTTGCCAACATCGGTTCGTCTTTGTCAAACTCGTCATGCTGGGTTGAAACAACGATGGTATGCACCCGTTTGGGTTGGTTGTCGTCGCCATATTCAATGGTTACCTGGCTTTTTGAATCGGGGCGGAGGTAAGTCATCACCTTTCCCTCGCGGCGGATGACAGACAATTCCAACAGCAGCCGGTGCGACAATTCGAGCGAAAGAGGCATGTAATCGTCGGTTTCGCGGCAAGCATAACCAAACATCATTCCCTGATCGCCTGCTCCCTGGTTCATGTGCTCTTCGCGATCGACTCCACGGTTAATATCGGCCGACTGTTCGTGAATGGCCGACAATACGCCGCACGAATCGCCTTCAAAGCGGTACTCGCCCTTGGTATAACCAATCCGGTTGATGACTTTACGCGCCACTTCCTGTACATCGACATAGGTTTGTGAACGTACTTCGCCAGCCAAAACCACTTGCCCCGTGGTTACTAATGTTTCACAGGCCACTTTGGAGTTTGGGTCGAAGGCCAGAAAATTATCTAACAACGCGTCGGAAATTTGATCGGCCACTTTATCAGGATGCCCTTCGGACACCGATTCTGATGTAAATAAATATCCCATAATAGACTTTTTAATTGAAAATAAACAGGGGAAAGAGGTGAATGTTATGCAGAATGGAATTCTTTTTAGCATTTTTTCCTGTGGTTGCAATACGTTCAAATCTTTCCACATTTGAGCGGCAAATATACTATTTTATCTTTGAAAACATGAAATAAAATTCATTTTCCTAGTTTCGCCGAAAAATAAGTCACGTTTACCGATTCGTTTTTGTGGTATTGTACAGGATGGGTTACTTTTGGCATGAAATTAATTCGAAATCAAAAAATCTAAATAATTATGGACTACTCAAAAAAAGATTCCTTTACAACGAAACATCAATGCACCCGACATGATGGTGTTCCTTTTATTGGAATATTCTTAATCGGGTTGGGTTTGGTTTTTCTGTTCGACCGGATGAATCTTATCCCCGATGGTTGGAGGCATATCATCATTAGCTGGCAAGCGTTACTTATTTTCATTGGTTTAATCAATATCTTCCGGAACCAATCCCGTTTTGCCGGCTTAATACTTGTCTTAATCGGATCGGCTTTCCTGATGCCCGATATTTTTAACATCCCCTTTGAAACCAAACAATTGATTTGGCCACTGGTCCTTATTCTGATTGGCATTTTTATAGTCTTTAAAACCCAAAACCGCAAACGCCCGCATGTTTTTTTCCCCCAGTCAGAAACCACCAATAGCAATGAACGTATTGAAGAGGTAGCCATTTTCGGAGGAGGTAAACGCGTAATAGCCAGCCAGAATTTCAAAGGAGGAACCATTACCGCCATCTTTGGAGGCCTAGAACTGGATCTATCCGATGCAGAACTGAGCGATGAAGGTGCTGTGATTGAATTGTCGTGCATCTTTGGTGGTGCCACCCTGATTGTAAAACCCGAGTGGGATGTGCAGGTACAGGTTACTTCAGTGATGGGCGGTTTTTCCGATAAACGTAAAGTGTATAAACCCACAGGAACTCCATCGACAAAAAAACTATTAATCAAAGGTGAAGCTATCTTTGGTGGGGGTGAACTCAAAAGTTTCTAGCAAACAGTTGATACTCCATGAAGATTTTTTGTTAATATAAATAAAAAAGCATCCATACAACTCCGGTAGTGGATGCTTTTGTAATTTAGTAATCTTAAAAAATATTGACCGTGAAACACCCGATTACCCAAAGTTTTAAATACATACTGGCTTATAGCGGTATGTGGGTTTTGGTTTTAGGTGTTCACGTGGCCACATTAATGTATCTGAATCAAATTGATTTTGTAAGTTCTTTGATCGATGGGTTGGTTTTTAATACCTTGTTTGCCTTGATTGGCGTGGCTTTGTGGTATCCTGTTTTTTATAACGACCTTGAAAAACAGTCGGTAACAAACCTGATAATCCATCATTTAGGTATTATGGCACTGACACTGGCTTTTTGGTTCAGTACCGGGGTTTTCCTTACCAAAACAATCTTGAAATTTGTTCAGCCGGAATTATTAATTGGTGATTTTGGTTTCCCTTGGCGGATTTACACGGGTATTTTTCTCTATTTTGCCCTGATCATGATTTACTACCTGCTCATTTATGGGTACAACCTCAGGGAACACATGCTTCAGGAATCACAATTACGGGAAAAAATCAACGAAGCAGAACTGAATTCACTCAAATCGCAAATCAACCCCCATTTTTTGTTCAATAGTTTGAATTCTATCAGTTCGCTAACCATTACCAATCCTGAAAAAGCCCATGAAATGATCATCAAGCTTTCGAGCTTTTTGCGTTATTCCCTGGCCCACGACCCCAACAACCTCATCCCCTTGCGGCAGGAAATCGAGAACATGGAGTCGTATATCTCGGTGGAGAAAATCCGGTTTGGAGAGAAACTGATTTTTGAACAACAAATAGGAGCCTCTTGTTTCGAGCACAAAGTCCCTTTCCTAATCTTACAACCTTTGATTGAAAACGCCATTAAACATGGGGTTTATGAAAGTACCGAACCTGTGACGGTTTCTGTTGCATGTGAAAAACTTCCCGACCAAAGTTTAAAAATCTCCATCAGTAATGGTTTCGACCCCGAAGCTGTACCCCGTAAAGGGACCGACACTGGAATAAAAAATATTATTGAGCGGTTGAAAATCATCTATCAATTGAATGACCTGTTTTCGATCCAAAAAACGGATTGTTCATTTACTGTTCAGCTTATTATTCCTCATAAACCTGTTTTTAAAAATTAACCCGGACTTTAAACCCTACCATTATGAGAGCCCTGATTATTGAAGACGAAGCCCCGGCCCGTGAAATAGTTAAAACCTTTATGAAAAGCCATGCCGATATTGAATTGATTGGTGAATTTTCCGACGGTTTTTCAGGCCTGAAAGCCATTAAGGAGTTGCAACCCGACTTGGTTTTTTTAGATGTCCAGATGCCTAAAATTACTGGCTTTGAGTTGTTAGAGCTACTCGATGAGCGCCCTCAGATTGTATTTACAACGGCTTACGATCAATATGCCATCAAGGCTTTTGAAATGAATGCTGTAGATTACCTGTTGAAACCTTTCTCAAAAGAGCGGTTCAATCAAGCACTGGATAAAGTACGTGTTAATAGCATTGCCACAAAAAAGGCGGATTTAAAAGAGGACCCCATTCAACACGTATTGGATACGATTGATGAAAAAACAGAAAACCTGTTCCGGGTGGTTGTCAAGAAAGGTTCCGACATTCACATGATTCCGGTTGAAGATATTCTTTATATCGAAGCTAAAGATGATTATGTGATGATTTATACTGAAAAGGGCCGGTTTTTGAAAGAAAAAACCATGAAATACTACGAAACCCATTTAAGCACCGATGATTTTGTCCGTGTGCACCGCTCGTATATCGTGCGGATCGAACAGGTAAAGCGCCTGGAACCTTACGGAAAATCCTCATACATTGCCATCTTGGGGCAAGGCCAGAAAATTAATGTGAGCTTGGCCGGATATAAAAAACTGAAAGAGGGGTTAAGCTTCTAATCCCTTCTGAAAGCCTTTATTTATTGGTTAATTCCTGAAATACCTCTTCCAGCGATTTTTCCTTTTTCTGCATGGAGAGTACCGCAATTTGTTTTGAAACTGCAAAGTTGAACAAATCCTGCCGGATGTCTTTTCCGGTAGTGCCTTGAACGATCCAATGGTTGTCTTTTATCCGTTTTACATGGGTTATCCCTTCTACTTGAGCCAACTCCGACTCAACAGGATCGCTGTTAAACTCAATCAAGACTACCTGTTGTTCCTCTGAAAGCGTCTGTTGCAAATGACCGGTAGCATCGTCGGCAATAATTTGCCCGCTTTTAATAATAATAATCCGTCCGCAAATGGCCTTCACCTCCTGCATAATATGTGTGGAGAGCAGGATGGTTTTTTCTTTTCCAATCTCGGTAATCAGGTTACGGATTTCAATAATTTGATTGGGGTCCAACCCTGAGGTGGGTTCGTCGAGAATCAACACCTTGGGATCGTGGATTAATGCCTGAGCTAAACCCACCCGTTGCCGATATCCTTTTGATAAAGCCCCAATTTTTTTCTTTCGCTCCAAAGTCAATCCTGTCTTTAACACCATCTCCTCCACCCTTTCTTTTTTGTTGGGTAGGTGATACATCCCCGCCACAAACTCAAGATATTCCTTAACAAACATATCCAAATACAGGGGGTTGTTCTCAGGCAGATAACCCAAAAACCGTTTCACCTCCAAATCGTCGGTAACCACATCAAACCCTTCTACCTTAACTTGACCCGAAGTTGGGGGGATTACCCCTGTAATAATCTTCATCAAGGTAGATTTTCCTGCCCCGTTTGGGCCTAAAAAGCCAACCACTTCGCCGGTTTTGATAGAAAAACTGACATCCTTTAAGGCCTTTTGCTCCCCATAAACTTTTGTTACCTGATTTACTTCGATAGACATAATACTGATATGGTTAATCGTTTCAGATTTTTAAACAAACTTTATTAAAAATCACCATAAAACGCACGAAACAAATTCTTTTGATTCCCCGCCCCTCATGGTGATTTAGTGTTTTTAATATACCGCTTCTGTTATTCAACTGTCACCGATTTGGCCAGGTTTCGGGGTTGATCCACGTTGCAACCACGCATCACAGCAATGTGATACGAAAGTAACTGCAAGGGGATAACCGACATCAACGGGGCCAAATGTTCAGGCGTTTCAGGAACTTCAATCACATGGTTGGCCATTTTTTTAATGGTGTCGTCGCCTTCAGTTACCACTGCAATAACGATCCCGTTTCTGGCCTTAACCTCTTGAATGTTCGATACAATTTTTTCGTACGAACTGTCTTTGGTAGCAATAACCACCACCGGCATGTTTTCGTCAATCAAGGCAATGGGTCCATGCTTCATCTCCGCTGCCGGATAACCCTCGGCATGGATGTAGGATATTTCTTTCAATTTCAACGCCCCTTCGAGAGCCACGGGGAACAAAAACCCGCGTCCCAGGTAAATGGCATTGTTCCGGTCTTTATAAAGTTTTGAAATGGTTTTGATGTGTTCATTGGCACCCAACGCCCTTTCTATTTTCTCGGGAATGAGGGTCAATTCTTTAATCAAATGATGGTACTGTTCATTGGAGATTTGATATTTGTTGTGAGCCAATTTCAGCGCCATCATGGTTAACACCGTTACTTGTGCTGTAAACGCTTTGGTTGAAGCTACCCCTATTTCAGGGCCGGCATGGGTGTAAACCCCGGCATCGGTTTCGCGTGGGATGCTGCTCCCTACCACGTTGCAAATACCTAATACCATTGCTCCTGCCTCTTTTGCCAACCTGATAGCCGCCAGAGTGTCAGCAGTTTCACCGCTCTGACTGATGGCTATAACCACATCGTCGCTATAAATAACCGGTTTCCGGTAACGGAATTCCGACCCATATTCCACTTCTACCGGGATGCGGGCAAATTCTTCAAAAAGATATTCCCCAACCAAACCGGCATGCCAGGAGGTTCCACAGGCTACAATGATTATCCGCCGGGCTTTTTCCAAATCGGGCCATACGGCGTGTAATCCACCTAAATGGATGTTCATTAAATCGGGAGTGATCCTTCCCCGGAATGTATCGGCAATGGCCTTGGGTTGCTCATAAATCTCCTTCAGCATAAAATGGTCAAATCCCATTTTATCAATTTCCCCAATGTCCAACGAAAGCTCCTGTATATTAGGAATTAGTGATTGATTCTGGATGGTTTTTAATTGCAACTCATTTTTCTGGATCACGGCAACATCATCGTCGTTCATGTAAATGACACTCTTGGTGTATTCCACGATGGGTGTGGCATCCGATGCTAAAAAATACTCGCCTTGACCCACGCCAATAACCAACGGGCTCCCTTTACGGGCTGCAATCAGCTTATCAGGTTCGTTTTTGCACATAACCACTAACCCGTAGGCACCAACTACTTTCGAAAGGGCCAAGCGTACCGCCATTTCAGCAGTCATAGGGTTGCTCAAATAAATATATTCAATCAAATTGGCCAAGACTTCCGTATCGGTTTCGCTTTGAAACTCATATCCACGATGGATCAACTTTTCCTTCAGCCGGGCATAATTCTCGATAATCCCATTATGGATAATAATAAAGTTTTTATGGAACGATGCGTGAGGGTGTGCATTTACATCATTCGGCTCCCCGTGCGTAGCCCAGCGGGTATGCCCCATACCTATTTTCCCAGTCACCATTTGCTGTCCGATAAATGATTCCAGGTCGCTTACTTTGCCTTTTCGTTTGTAAAGCAATGTCTCTCCGTTTAATAAAGCTACACCGGCTGAATCATAACCCCGGTATTCAAGGCGCTTCAATCCATTAATCAGAATGGGATAGGCTTCTTTGTCTCCAATGTATCCAACAATTCCGCACATAGTTGTTTTGTTTAGTTAAGTGTGTGTGTAAAAACTCTTTTATTAATCTTTATAGTATGTTGCTGATAATAAAATAAAAAAAATTATGGTACTCCTTTGAACTTCATTTAATGAAAAAACCAACCCAAAAGGCCGGTTCTCAATGTCTTGAATAAACAAAAAATGACCGCCCGGAATGCCTTAGGTAAGTATTTCATCATAGAAAGCGGCACATGCATCAATATATTCCTCTTCGTTTTTATAAGGAAGCACCTTTAAGGATTTGGTTTGGATGTACTCCTCTACCTCTTTATTTATTTGTGGGCTCCCAACAATAATACCATCTGAATGGTCAATGGCCAGCTTTGTCAGGTTGTCAAACGAGGGAAGATTCAAAATGTCCACATCTTTTTTGGTGATGCCATCGTACAAAAGCTTGTTTTTGAAGTTTTTATCCAATTCTTTGTCAAATCCGTCCTGATAGACGGAATAAACCATTTTGGCATCGGAAAACAAGGGGTTGTCTTTAAACGATTTTTTTATATATAAAGGCACCAATGCCGTAAACCATCCATGACAATGAATAATATCGGGCGACCATCTTAATTTTTGAACGGTTTCAAGCACGCCTCTGGCAAAAAAGATAGCCCTCTCGTCATTATCTTTAAAGAACGCTCCGTTTTTGTCCTGCAAAACGAACTTCCGTTGAAAATAGTCTTCGTTATCGATAAAATAAACTTGCATCCTAGCTGCCTGGATTGAGGCAACTTTAATAATCAAGGGGTGGTCGGTATCATCAATGATCAAGTTCATCCCGGAAAGCCGGATGACTTCGTGCAACTGGTTCCGGCGCTCGTTAATGCTGCCAAACCGGGGCATAAAAGTTCGAATTTCTTTTCCTCTTTCCTGGATTCCTTGGGGAAGTGCGCGGCCTATGTTTGCAATTTCACTTTCGGGTAGATAAGGGGTAATTTCCTGAGAAATAAACAATACCTTTTTCTTTTCCATCTAACAATTTGATTATTTTAACCGGGCAAAGGTAGTAAAAATATTGCACAAACTCAACCATCTGTTCTTAACCTATGATTGTGAATGATTTATAGAACCTCTTTTTTTGTGTATTTTTTTTGAAATCAGACATTTTTAAATTTCTTTTGCACCCGATTTGGGAAGTTGTGGAGGAACTATGCAAGTAATTTATAAGATACCTGAACTGGCTTTATATATCGAAAGGCTAAAAAAACAAAACCTTGAAATTGGATTTGTTCCTACTATGGGGGCTTTGCACGAGGGCCACCTATCATTGATCGGCAACTCCAAAAAAAGGTGCCCGGTGACCTTAACCAGTATCTTTGTGAATCCTACCCAATTCAACGATCCCAACGATCTGAAAAACTATCCCCGCGACCTGGAAACCGATCTGAAAAAACTTGCTTCAGCCGGTTGTGATGCTGTTTTTGTTCCTTCCGAATCGGATATGTATCCTGAAAAAGATACCCGTGTTTTTGATTTTGATGGCATCGACACCTTGATGGAAGGAGAACACCGGCCAGGGCATTTTAACGGAGTGGCACAAATTGTAAGCAAATTGTTCGATTTAGTTAATCCCGATGTTGCCTTTTTTGGACAGAAAGATTTTCAGCAAGTTGCCATTATCCGGAAAATGGTTAAAAAACTGAACTTAAACGTTCAAATAGTAGCCTGCCCCATTATCCGGGAAACCGATGGCCTGGCTATGAGTTCCCGGAATCTTTTACTCACAGAGGAACACCGGAAAATTGCCCCCTTGATACACCAAACCTTGATGCAAGCCGTGGCTAAAAGCAACGGGCTTTCGGTACCCCAGATCAAATCGTGGGTGGTTGAAACCATTAATCAATCGGGCCTGTTAAAAGTGGAATATTTTGAGGTTGTGGACGACCAGCAACTCATCCCTTCCAAAACTTTTAAAAATGGCAAAAACAATATAGGTTGTATTGCTGTTTGGGCTGGTAACATCCGCCTGATAGATAATATCAGTTTTAATTTGTAACTTTGTACCGAAATTTTTGGCCATGAATATAGAAGTTGTAAAATCGAAGATTCATAAAGTCCGGGTTACCGAAGCCAATCTGCAATACGTGGGAAGCATCACCATTGACGAAGATTTAATGGATGCTGCCAACATGATTGAAAATGAGAAAGTCCAGGTGGTAAACCTCAATAACGGGGAACGACTTGAAACATATATTATTAAAGGAGAACGGGGTTCTGGTTCTATCTGCTTAAATGGCCCTGCAGCCCGTAAAGTTGAAGTTGGAGACATTGTAATTGTCATATCCTACGCCAGCATGGACTTTGAAGATGCAAAAAAATTCAAACCCTGGCTTATTTTTCCCGACACCGCTACCAATTCATTAATTTAGGTGCAATGACCCCTCTTGAAAGGATTCATTCCAAAATAATTGAGCCGGAACAATTGAATCGGCTTCTTGCTATTTGGAGGTTTAAAAACCATCAAGTAGTTTTTACCAATGGCTGCTTTGACATCATTCATTTGGGGCACATTCAATATTTAGCCGCCGCAGCCCTGCTAGGCGATAAATTATTGATTGGGTTAAATTCCGATAGCTCTGTCCGGCAGTTGAAAGGAGAAACCCGTCCGATTAATCCTGAACTTGCCCGGGCTCAAATCCTGGCCTCCTTTAGTTTTGTCGATGCCGTAGTCCTTTTTTCAGAAGACACTCCTTATGAGTTGATCAAAAAGGTAAGACCCTCCATCTTGGTAAAAGGCGGTGATTACAAACCTGAAGATATTGTGGGTTACGACATAGTCACAAGCAATGGCGGCCGTATAGAAACCATCCCCTTTGTGGAGGGTTTTTCATCCACATCAATCATTAAAAAAGGTGGTTTAACGTAATTTTTTTTGCGAACACCGATTAATTATTAAATTTGTCTGTAATCATTTGAATCAAACGCTTTTATTAATAAGATGAAACGCAATCTAATCATAGCCTCAGCCATCATAACCCTGGCAGTTGTTGCCGGATGCCGTGGTAGCCAACAAAACAAACTTATCGGGATTTGGGGAAAAATCCCCTTTTCAGAGCCCACCAGTCAATCTACCTATTGGCAATTCTTTGCCGGTGAAGCACTTTGGGTATTTGATTTGGACACCACCATTTCAGCTACCGATACACTCAATTTAATAAAATACACCTATTCCATCGATGGGAATATTTTTGAGATTTTTGGAGAAGGTGATTATGGAACCGCTGCAGGAGATCCCCGAGGGGAATATTGGGTAGATGAACTCAACAACGATTATTTTAAAGTAACCAAACGGAAACATCCCGATGGTACCACAGATGCTGCCTATTTACGTATTGAGTTAGCAAAACGCTAAACCATGGCCAAAGCCAAAACCGTTTATGTTTGCCAAAGCTGCGGGGCAAACTCCCCCAAATGGATTGGCCGTTGCCCAAGCTGTAATGAATGGAATACCTATTCGGAAGAGGTAATTATCGCATCTGCAAAAAGTCCTGCATTAACCAGTAATTACGCCACGGGAAATACCCCTATTCTTTTAAACGATATCAAAGAACATGGCCAAAAAAGGATTCCTACCACTTGTCAGGAATTTGATCGGGTACTGGGTGGCGGGCTGGTGCCCGGTTCGGTAATACTGATTGGGGGTGAACCCGGAATCGGAAAATCAACGTTGCTGCTTCAGATTGCCCAAAACTTCCAAGGGAAAATCCTTTATGTGTCGGGCGAAGAAAGTGCCGAACAAATCAAAATGCGGGCCAACCGCCTGGGCTATACTCAAAACAATGTCTATTTTTTAGCGGAGATTTTAACCGAAGCAATCCTAATCCAATCCAAACAACTACTTCCTGATCTGATTATCATTGATTCTATCCAGACCCTGCGGACTGAATTTCTTGATTCATCGCCAGGAACTGTAACCCAAATCCGTGAGAGTGCCACCCAACTGTTGCATTTTGCCAAAGAAAACCAGATACCTGTGGTTTTGGTAGGCCATATTACAAAAGACGGCTCATTGGCTGGGCCTAAAATATTGGAACACGTGGTGGACACCGTGTTGCAGTTCGAGGGTGATAACCATTTTATGTACCGCATCCTCCGTTCAAGCAAAAACAGGTTTGGCTCTACCTCTGAGATTGGAATTTTTGAAATGATACAATCCGGTCTGAGAGAGGTGGCCAATCCCTCAGAGTTTTTATTATCGGAACACCACGAAAATTATAGCGGCATTTCGACTTGTGCTACCATCGAAGGAGTCCGCCCATTTTTGATTGAGGTGCAAGCTCTGGTAAGCTCGGCGGTTTATGGTACACCCCAGCGTACTTCCACCGGCTTCGATACCAAAAGGTTGAACCTGTTGCTCGCTGTGCTAGAAAAAAGAATCGGATTCCGGTTATCCTCCAAGGATGTTTTTTTAAATATTGCCGGTGGCCTCAAAGTGGCTGATACTGCCATTGATCTGGCGGTCATCTGTGCCATCCTGTCTTCTGATGTCGACCGTCCAATCCCCAAAGGGACATGCTTTGCCGGGGAAGTGGGTCTATCGGGCGAGATACGACCCACCGGGCGTTTGGAACAACGCATTGCCGAAGCTTCAAAATTGGGTTACAAACGGATTTTTGTGCCCCAACAAAAAAACAGCACTTCAAAAACCTTCGGTATTGAGGTTGTTGGAGTGCAGAAGGTGGAACAGGTTTTTGCTAAATTGTTTAATTAACAGGGGAAGAAAGTCCTTAACTCCTTGTCTGTACCAATTGAAAAAAGTATTCAACCTTACTCTTTAGTTCAAAAAGCTAAAAATCTACTTCCTCAGGAATTTCCTCATTGCTTTCCCCCGATTCGTCTTCACCCAGAATGTCAACACATTCAGGTGTTTCCACATAATCTGCGGGTTTTTCAAAAGTATCTTCCCGGGTAATTCCTAAGGTACCATCGTTATAAACTTTATTCATAAAGATGGCCCAAACAGGTAACGCCATGTTGGCACCTTGCCCCAAGCTTAATCCATCAAAATGGGTAGCCCGGTCCTCGGCTCCTGTCCAAACCCCTGAAACCAGGTTAGGGGTAATACCAATAAACCAACCGTCGGATTGGTTCTGGGTAGTCCCGGTTTTGGCTGCCACCTCAGAATAAATTTGATAGGTGTCGTTCCGTAACCGAACCGCCGTTCCTTTATTAGCTACACCCTTTAGCATATCTATCATTAAATAAGCTGTTTTCTCGTTGATGGCTTCATTTTTCCTGGGGGTAAACGTGGCCAAAAGGTTCCCATTTTTATCTTCTATCCGGGTAACAAAAACGGGCTGCGTGTAAACCCCTTTATTGGCAAAAGAACTGTATGCCCCCACCATTTCATAAAGCGATAAATCGGCAACTCCCAAACAGATGGAAAGCACTTCGGGAATTTCACTCTTAACACCCATATTGCGGGCAATATCAATCACGGCTTTTGGCCCAAATTGGCCCATCAACCAGGCAGTAATATTATTCAATGATTGGCGTAACCCAAACCTCAGGGAAACCATTTTACGCTCGTATTTTTCATTTCCTCCTCCTTTGGGAGTCCATGGTTCACCAGTAGAAGGATCGGTTAAGGTAATGGGGACATTCGGAACCTGATAACAGGGCGAATACCCATCGCGCATGGCCAATGTGTATAGGAAGGGTTTAAAGGTAGAGCCAATCTGACGTTTGGCCTGCACTACGTGATCGTATTGAAAATGCTTGTAATCAATGCCCCCCACGTAGGCTTTTACAAAACCCGAACGGGGATCCATGGCCATAAAACCGGCCAGCAAAAAGTGTTTGTAATACTTAATGGAGTCCATCGGTGTCATTACAGTATCTATTTCTCCCCTCCAACTGAAAACCGTCATTTCGGTACGTGTTTTGAAATTCTTAATGATGGAATCCATCGGGATTTTTTGATTCTTTAACACCCGGTACCGTTCGCTCCGTTTCATTCCAAGGGTCATCAGGTTGTTCACCTCTTCCTGAGTCAATGTTTCAGAAAATGGTGCTGTTTTTTGATATTTCTTTTCGTAATCAAAGGCTACCTGCAGATCATATCTTAAATGTTCACTAACCGCCTCCTCGGCATAATCCTGCATCTTACTGTTTACTGTGGTATAAATCCGAAGGCCATCTTTATAGATACTGTAGGGTTCACCATCTAGTTTAAAGTTTTTATTGCACCATCCATACAATGGGTTGGTTTCCCATTCAACGGAGTCTTCGATATACGTGGTCGGATTATAATAATTATCCTTTTCAGGTTTAGAGGCATTCATGGTCATCCTCAAATATTCCCTGAAATAGGTGGCTTTTCCCATGGTGTGGTCTATCCTTTGAAACCGGGTCTCCAATGGGATTTGTTTGAGCGAATCATATTCCTGTTTCGTGATTTTATTGTTTTTCAGCATCTGCAAAAACACAATATTCCTTCGTTGCAAAGCTTGTTCAGGGCGGCGGACGGGGTTAAACAACGAAGGGTTTTTGGCCATGCCCACCAACATGGCGGCTTGCTCTATTTTCAATTCATTGGGACCGCAGCTAAAATAAACCATCGAAGCGTTTTTAATACCCACCGCCTGGTACAAAAAGTCGAATTGGTTAAAATACATGGCAATAATTTCCTCTTTAGTGTAGCTGCGTTCAAGCTTGATGGCGATAACCCATTCCCTGAATTTCCTGTTTACCTTTTGAATCGGATTGGAAAACTCCTCGCGCGGGAAAAGCATTTTTGCCAATTGCTGTGAAATGGTGCTCCCGCCCCCGGAACTCTCGTTGCCAAGCAATACCGTTCTTACAAATACGCGGATAAGGCCCCTGAAATCAACCCCGGAATGACTCAAAAACCGCTCATCCTCGGTAGCTATTAAAGCATCAACCAAGTAGGGCGATATGTCAGAATATTCAATTCTTGACCGGTTCTCCTTTTCTTTAAAAAAAGTACCCAATAAGATCCCGTCTTCGCTATAAACTTCCGATGCCAAATTGCTTTTGGGGTTTTCAAGTTCCTCAAAGGAGGGCATAAACCCTAAATTCCCTTTGGAAATGTGAAAGAAAAGCATGAAAAGCATGGCCAATGGGAAAATGATAATCGACCAAGCCAATACTTGTTTCTTAAAATAGGTGGTTGTTGTTTTTGCCATAATCGCTGATTTGTCAAAATTTGATGCCATAAAAGTAGTAATCATCGAGAAAAAAAAGTTTTTAAGGGTAAAAAAAATGAAACAACCCGTGTTTTACTACCTTTTATCCCTCTTTTTACTTTAAATAAATGGCTTTCGGGAACATCTATTTATATGGTGAATGGCAAATAATTTTGAACATCTTGTGTTATTTGATTTAATTTGCGAAAATTTTGAGGTTTAATTCATTGAAAATATGGTGGAAAATTTAGTCATCGTGGAATCTCCGGCCAAAGCCAAAACCATTGAAAAGTTTTTAGGCAAAGGGTACTTGGTCACTTCGAGCTTTGGACATATCAGGGATTTATCAAAAAAAGATTTTGGTATTGATATCGCCAACAATTATACTCCCAATTACGAAATATCGCCCGACAAAAAGAAAGTAGTGACCGAACTTAAAAAGATTGCCAAAGAAGCCCAGATGGTTTGGTTAGCATCCGATGAGGACCGCGAGGGAGAAGCCATTGCCTGGCATTTGTCCGAGGTGTTGCAATTGGATTTAAAAAAGACCAAACGGATTGTTTTTCACGAAATTACTAAAGAAGCCATCCTTCACGCGATTGAAACCCCGCGGCAAATTGATTACAACCTGGTAAATGCCCAGCAAGCACGCAGGGTCCTTGACCGCCTGGTGGGTTTTGAATTATCTCCCGTGTTATGGAAAAAGGTGAAACCATCCCTTTCGGCCGGTAGGGTACAATCGGTAGCCGTAAGGTTGTTGGTAGAACGCGAGCGCGAAATCATGAACTTTGTCCCTCAATCGGCCTTCCGGGTTTTGTCCCAGTTTAATAAAGCCGATACCAATCCGGTGGATCTTAAAGCCGAATTGAACACCCGCTTTGTAACTGCCAATGAAGCCGAATCGTTTTTGAATCATTGTAAACAGGCTGCTTTTACCGTTAGCGATATTTCGAAAAAGCCAACCAAACGGACACCGGCTCCTCCTTTTACCACTTCAACCTTACAGCAAGAGGCCAGCCGTAAATTCGGATTCTCAGTTTCGCAAACCATGACTTTGGCCCAGCATCTATACGAAGCTGGAAAAATTACCTATATGAGGACCGATTCGGTAAACCTGTCGGATGCTGCCATTGAATCGGCTGCTACAGAAATTACCAGTGAATTTGGCGAAAAATACCTGAAAACCCGCCGCTACAAAACCAAGAGCAAAGGTGCGCAAGAGGCTCACGAAGCAATTCGCCCCACCTACATGAATAAATCAACCATTCCCGGAAATGCCAACGAGAAAAAGCTTTATGAGCTCATTTGGAAGCGTACGTTAGCATCTCAAATGAGTGATGCCGAACTTGAGAAAACCACCATCACCATTGACATTGAGAACAGCAAACACAAATTCCTGGCTCAAGGCGAGATGATTAAATTTGATGGTTTTCTAAAGGTCTATATCGAATCAACAGACGATGAAGAAGAAGATGGCGGAAAAAGTCTATTACCTATTATTAATGCAGGCCAAAAACTGGGTTACCAATCCATATCGGCCACACAAAAATTCACGTTAAACCCTCCACGTTATACAGAGGCCAGCTTGGTCCGTAAATTAGAAGAACTCGGGATTGGCCGTCCTTCCACCTATGCCCCAACCATTTCGACCATACAAAACCGGGGATATGTGATTAAGGAAGACCGTGCCGGTAAAGAACGAGGTTACCTTCAATTTACTTTAAAGGATAATAAAATAACCAAAGCCGACAAAACCGAAGTCTTTGGAACCGAGAAAAGCAAATTGTTCCCCACCGACATTGGCATGGTAGTTAACGATTATCTGTTAGAGCATTTCCCAAACATCCTTGATTTTAACTTTACAGCCGATGTTGAAAAGCAATTCGACGACATTGCCGAAGGTGACATGGTTTGGCATAAAATGATTGATGAGTTTTACCACCCTTTCCACAACCGTATTGAAGGTGCTTTGGAGATTGTTGGCCGGAAAAGCGGGGAACGGAACATTGGCAATGATCCGAAAACCGGTAAGCCGGTAATCGTGAAAATTGGCCGTTACGGCCCCATGGCTCAAATTGGCGATAACGAAGATGACGAAAAACCACAATATGCGGCCCTACGAAGGGATCAGCACATAGAAACCATCACCCTTGAAGAAGCTTTAGAACTATTCAAACTGCCCCGCGATTTGGGACTGTTCGAAACTAAAAAAGTTGTGGCTGCCATTGGCCGGTTTGGCCCTTATGTCAGGCATGACAATAAATTTTACTCCCTGAAGAAGGGGATTGACGATCCTTACACCGTGGAACTCGATCGGGCCATTGAACTGATCCAGGAAAAACGGGTGTCGGACGAAAATAAAAACATTGCAGTGTTCCAGGGAACTGACGGCGACATCCAGATTTTAAATGGCCGCTTTGGGCCTTACATTGTATATAACAAACAAAATTATCGCATCCCGAAAGGAAAAGAAGTCAAAGAATTGACACTTGATGATTGTCTGGAAATTATTAAAAACAGTCCTGAAAAACCACCCCGGAAAAAAGGTAAATAAAATATGGAAGAGTTAAAAGGTTATTTTGATTCCATCAATGCCGATTCATTCAATAGAAACCTCTGTAACGAAGGTTTTATTGGAAAATCCCTGGAGTTGGATTGGGAATTGCAAAAAAGCCCGAAACCTACTGTAGCAATTATTGGACTCACCGAAACCCGAAATGCCTTCCCTCAAAAATACTCCGTGAACCTAGATGCGGTAAGGAGTTATTTGTATCAACTGGCTGGGTTCAATAAGTTAATGATGGTAGATATGGGAAACCTGAAAATGGGCGAAACCATCAAAGATACCTATGCTTCACTTTCATTTGTTACCAATTATTTACTTAACCAGCAAATTATACCTATATACATAGGTGGAACTCAAGACAACACCCTACCCATTTTCCAAGGGATTGAACAGGCTCTTGGGGAGGCTGAATTAACCCTCATCGATTCAAGGATTGACCATGTGGAGGATGATTTCCACGCGGCTTCCTACCTCGGCTCCCTTTTAAAACTGGGCAAAAAGTCGATCCTCTCCTCAGTTATCGGGTACCAGAGTTATTTTGTTTCCAATCAACAATTACGGTTTTTGGCCGATCAGTTGGTTGAAACGGTTCGTTTAGGAGCTGTCCGCAGCAACATGAACCAGATTGAACCTGTTTTCAGAGATGCCGATATGGTTTCGTTTGATGTGTCAGCCATCCGGCAGCCCGATTGCCCTGCAACTTCGTTCCCTGGCCCGAATGGGTTTTACAACGAAGAAGCCTGTCAATTAGCCTATCTGGCAGGATTGAGCGATAAAATGAAAGTTTTTGCATTGTTCGAATACCAATCGGAAAAAGATGGAAGCGGACAATCTGCACACACTATCGCTCAATTGATTTGGCATTTTATTTCAGGAATCACCCATCGGAAAGGCGATTTCCCGGTAAAAGATACCTCATCGTACAAAAAAATATTTGTGAAATTTGACCGTATCGATACCGATTTGGTATTTTATCAAAACAGTTCCAACCACCGTTTTTGGGTAGAAATCCCTGTGGGAAAAACCGATGAAAAGCGCATTATTGCTTGCTCCGAGCGTGATTATTTAGATATATGCAACAACGAAATTCCGGAACGGATTTGGATAAATATCCAACGATACCTGTAAAATATTAAACAATATATAATACCTTTATGCGTTGATCGTTTATAAAAGAGGTTTTATTTCATTTGTTTGGCGACTATATTTTTATTTATTTTACCAACAAAACCCCATTATAAAGTAATGGTTTGTATTCAGATGCAAAAGAAGCTTGTTACATGTATCATATTATTACTGGTGTTTGGTGACATTTTTAGCCAAAATGCGAACTATTCCAGCTTACCCATGTTCGACCTGATGTATTACAACCCGGGTTACGCGGGCGATGGAAATGAAATTGAGGCCAAAGGCTTATTCCGCGAACAATGGATGAAATTCCCAGGAAGACCTCGTACCCAAACATTTAGTATTGATGCTCCCTTTAAGCTGTTTAACCATCAACATGGAGCAGGGTTAACCTTTCTGTTAGACAATATTGGTAATTTTAGTAACACTTACGTAAATCTTTCGTATGCTTACAGGCGTTCTTTGGCACAAGGCGATTTAGGAATCGGGGCCAGTTTAAATATGCTAAGCCACAAATTTGAATCAGATTGGCGCGCAACTGGTGATGTGGCGGGAGATGTTTCAATCCCACAAAATAAAGATGATCGACCTTTTGCTTTAGATGTAAATTTGGGCGTATTTTACCGGGCCGATAATTTATACTTGAGTGTTTCGACCATGAATGTAATGCAAAGTAGAATAAAATATACAAATTCCACGAACAATGAAACTGCTTCATCCACCGAAACATTTATCGGGAGGCAGTTTTTTATTAGCACCGGCTACGATTACCAGTTGGCCAACCCCATGTTTTCAGTTCAACCTTCGGCTTTTATTGCCTCCGATATATCCTCTACCCAATTTAGTTTGTCAGGGATATTAACCTATAACCAACGGTTTTTTGGAGGATTGGGCTATAAAAAGAATGATGCGGTGATTGTGATTGCAGGCATTGATTTGCCCAGTGGAATTGAAGTTGCCGTGTCGTATGATGTGAATACATCGCGTATAATAAAAAGCAGTGCCGGTTCGTTTGAATTCATGGTAGGATATTCATTCAGCCTTGATATTGATAAAGATAGCAGAAAGTTTAAAAGTGTAAGATTTCTTTAATTTGGTTTTTTAATTTATTTTGTTCATTTTTATATTTCTAAAATATATACTGATAGACTATGAAAAAATTAGCAATTTTGAGTGCCGTGTTAATCATATTTGCCGGATGTGCAAGTACTGAAGAAGGAGAATTAACAGGTGTTCAAGACAGAGCACCGTGGTATGTATCGGATCCCTTTGGAATGGTTTTAGTACCGAAAGGCAGCTATCGCCAGGGACCCAATGACCAAGATGTACCATGGGCTACTACCGCACAATCAAAAACGGTTTCAATTGCATCCTTTTATATGGACCAAACCGAAATTACCAATAACGAATACCGCCAGTTTGTCCATTGGGTGCGCGATTCATTGGCCTACCGCATGTTAGGTGAGCAAATTGACGAGTACCTGATTTCAGAAGATGCTTTTGGAGAAGCCATTGAACCCCCTTTCATCAACTGGGAAATGGAAATTATCTGGGACGACCAAGAACAGAATGAAATCCTTCAAGATTTATTTTATCCGGAACACGAACGTTTTTACCGCAGAAAATCGATTGACCCACGGAAATTAAATTATGAGTATTTCTGGATTGATTACAAACAAGCCGCGCAGAAATTTACTTTCGATAACGAAAACCGCAGACATTACAACTATAAAACGGGACAATACGATGGTGAGATCGTCGGTTTAGACGGCAAGAAAATCCCTATCAAAGATCGTAGTTCTTTCATCATGCGCGATATGGTGAATGTTTATCCTGATACACTCTGTTGGATTAGTGACTTTTCCTATTCATACAACGAACCCATGGCTAATATGTATTTTTGGCATGCAAGCTACGACAATTATCCTGTAGTAGGTGTAAGTTGGAAACAAGCTACCGCTTTCTCTATTTGGAGAACCGCTTATCAAAATGGTTTCTTGGCCGGTGCCGGAGGTCATTTTGTTCAAGATTATCGTTTGCCCATGGAATCGGAATGGGAATATGCAGCACGTGGAGGAATGGAATTAGCCGTTTATCCGTGGGGCGGTCCTTATACAAGGAATGACATGGGTTGTTTCTTGGCCAACTTTAAACCTATGAGAGGCGATTACGTTCTTGATGGTGGGTTGCATACTACAGAGGTGGCTATTTACGAAGCCAATGACTATGGATTGTATGATATGGCCGGTAATGTGAGCGAATGGACTGCCAACGCATTCGACGAAAGTTCCTATAGCTTTACCCATGATTTGAATCCATATTATCAGTTTAACGCCTTACCCGATGATCCTCCTGCATTGAAGCGGAAAGTAGTTCGTGGTGGTTCATGGAAAGACATTGGTTATTACATGCAAAATGGAACCCGCACTTATGAATACCAAGACACTGCAAAAGCTTATATCGGCTTTAGATGTGTAAGATCATACATGGGACCTGATGAAACTGGTGCTCAATCGAATGTTTATTAAGTTAATAGACTGTAAAAACACAATAAAAAATTAAGCCATGAATATTAACGAAATTGTCGAAAGTAAAGGCTATAAGAACTTTATGAAATATGTGTATGGATGGGGAGCCTCCGTTGTGCTAATCGGTGCGCTCTTCAAAATCCTACACTTACCGGGTTCTTCAATCATGCTTACCATTGGGTTGCTTGTAGAGGCTTTAATATTCTTCTTTTCTGGATTTGAACCATTGCATGAAGAACTGGACTGGACGTTAGTTTATCCGGAGTTGGCCGGTTTAACTGATGAGTTCGAAGAAGACGAAACGCAAGTACGTCGTTTTGACAGAGCTCATGAAATGCCTCAAGTAGTTGGTGTACCTGTAGGAGGCTCATTTGCAGGCGGACAACCCACAGAGGGAGGCCATGTTGCTACTGTACCTTCAACAGGGGGCGGTATGGGTGGCGGTTCTGTCATAATTGGTGGAGGAAGCCCTTCAGCACTTTCAAAATTTGATGAGTTACTCATGAAAGCTGACATTGGACCGGAAATTTTCGACAAATTGGGACAAGGCTTAAACAATCTTAGCAATACTGCTGCAAAGCTTGCCGATATTTCTGATGCAGGAGCTGCCGCTAAAGAATTTGCTACAAAAATGCAAAATGCGTCTGCATCTGTAGGCAAACTCGATGAGGTCTATCAAAAATCTTCAGAAGCATTGAAAGAATCGGTAAATACCCTTTCAGAATCCTATTCCAATTCTGCTCAAACATTCAACCAGTCGAGTGTCCAATTAACAGAAGCCTATTCTACATTTGCAAATAAGCTTACCCAAGAAATCAACACTGTGGGTAACGAAGGAAACAAGTATTCTGAAAAACTGGGCGCTTTAAATTCGAATCTTTCTGCATTAAATGCCGTTTATGAACTACAGATTAAAAACCTAAACGAGCAAGTGGAGTCGTCATCTACATATTTTAAAGGCCTACAAGGAATGGTTAGCAATATTCAACAAACCGTTGATCATACCAATAAACTCAATGAAGGTGTTAAAGAACTGGAGAAAAACATTTCCTCATTAAATAGCATTTATGGAAATATGCTTTCTTCTGTAAATTTTAAATAACTAATCAAAGAACCACAAGAATATGGGCCACGGTAAGGAAACCCCCAGGCAGAAGATGATCGGACTTATGTACCTGTTTTTAACTGCTATGTTGGCATTGAATGTTTCAAAGGATGTATTGAATTCATTTATATTGGTTGGTGAAAGTTTGGAAAAAACGATTGTTAACTATGAATCGAAAAATGAAAAAATGTATTCTGAATTTGCCAAACAATACATGCTTAATCCTGACAAAGTTGGCAAATGGAAAGAGTCTTCAGATAAAGTAAAAGTAAGCGCCGAATCCCTTTTTAATAATTTAGAAGGACACAAAATGGGATTGGCTGTTTATGCCGAGGGGGCTGAGGCGCCTGCTGTGAAAGAAGGTACTTTCAAAATCGACCTCTTGGAACAAAAAGACAATGTTGATAAAGGGGGTGAATATTTTGGAGAACTGGGCAAAAAACATGGCGTTGAGATTAAGAAACAATTAGAGGAATATCGGGAGTTATTGCTGGATATTATTCCTGAAAAGGACTCTGCCACCATGTTGTTACGACAAAATATCGAACACACTCTAGAAACTCATGATCACCCAGGAAAGGAAGGTGAGGCCCCACATGGTTGGGTAAGTGTAACCTTTGAACACATTCCTTTGATTGCCGACTTTGTAATGCTGACCAAGCTGCAAACAGATGTTAAAAATATTGAAACCGATGTATTGAATTATCTGTTCAACCAGATTAGTGCCAACGACTTCAAGGTTAATGCCATGGAAGCCACGGTCATTCCCAATTCAAGTTACGTGATGAAGGGTGGTGAATATAAAGCCAAAGTCTTTTTAGCCGCATATGATTCTACTCAGGCTCCGGAAATTTTGGTAGGTGATTACCGTAAAAATGCTGATGGCAAATATGAAATGGTCGGCTCATACCAAACCCTGAAAGTCGAAAAAGGGAAAGGGGAATACACCACTTCAGCATCCTCGGTAGGTGACCGGAAATGGAGAGGTTTAATTAAAATCAAAGCCCCCGATGGTGGAGTTAATGCTTATCCTTTTGATGAAGCATATCAAGTGGCACAACCCAATTTAGTTGTTTCGCCTACCAAGATGAATGTGTTTTATTATGGAATTGAAAACCCTGTTGCCATATCTGTTCCTGGGATTCCGGCCAATAAAATTGAACCAAGGATTGCCGAAGGTGCTATAATAAGTAAAGTTGCCGATGGATATGAGGTGAAACCTACAAAAAGATCGGGAACAGTATCTATTCAAGTAATGGCTGAAATTGAGGGTTCTAAAAAAAGTATGGGAAGCATGGATTTCCGGATCAAAACTATTCCTGAGCCAAAAGCCAAAGTTATGGGACAATCCAGCGGATCGATTTCCATTGCCATGCTTTCAAATGCCCCAGGCGTATATGCCGAATTAGAGGATTTTGTTTTCGACCTGAAATTCCAAATTACGGGTTTTACATTAGTTACTCAAGATGGAATCTATAGTAAAGAATTGAACACCAAAGGAAATTCATTTTCAAGAGAGCAACAGGACGTTATTAAAGCTGCCAAAAAAGGGGGCCGTATTACCATTGAAAACATTGTGGCCCGCGGACCTGACGGTCAGGAAAAACCTTTGTCTCCTATCGTATTTAAACTTAAATAATTTGTTAGTATGAAAAAGTTATTTGTTATTCCAGTTATCGCTTTAGCTTTTCTCTTATCAGGAAGCCCTGATGGAGTGGCTCAGGTTCTAGATGGAATTTATGTAAAAGAACATGTACCTGCCCGTAAGCCGGTTCCCTATAAATTTCTCCGCGAAGGTGATGTCATGTGGACCAAACGGATTTGGAGAGTTGTTGATCTTCGTGAAAAGATTAACCATTCCTTATATTATCCTAAAACACGGATTGGAGACCGGATGAGTTTTATCGATTTGATGATTTGGGGCATCAACACCGAAGGGATTACCCCTTATGCTACCGATGACGACCGCTTTTCGCAGCCCATTACCCGTAGCCAGATTGAGGTTGCTTTTGGTGCCGTTGAAAGGCCTATCACTTTTACCGATGAAAATGGAAATGAACAAACCAAAAATATCAAAGAAGAGATGAATACCTCTCAGATTCAGCAATATATGCTGAAAGAAGATTGGTTCTTTGATAAACAGCATTCCATGATGGATGTACGGATTATTGGTATCTGCCCTATCCGTTTTTACAGCAAGGACGATCAGGTTGCCGCAGATGCTGGTGGTGAAGTAACTGAAGCTGAGATCCGTATTCAACCTGTCTTCTGGATTTATTTCCCAGAAGCCCGCCGGATTTTTGCCAATCATGAAGTATTCAACGAATTCAATGATGCCGAACGCCGCACGTTTGATGATGTTTTCTTTAAAAGAAAATTCAGCAGCTTTATCATCCGCGAAACCAACGTGCATGATGATCGTCAGGTTGCCCGCTATACTTTGGGATTACAAAGTTTATTGGAAGCTGAAACTATTAAAAAGAAAATCAACGACTACGAACAAGATTTGTGGAACTACTAATCGGTTTTAATAGATCGGTAGATTTTTAGACTCAAGACACGAGACAAAATATATCTATTGGAAATCATCACTTAATCTGTTTGTTAATACTTTTATATATAACAGATTCTCATTTGCTTATAAAATTTTAGTGGATTATTACGGTTTATAAAGTTAAAAAAGCGAGGTGGTCAAAAGGACTGCCTCGCTTTTTTGTATGGCCCGGGATTAGATAAACTTCTCTCCCTTTTGAACCTTAATATCATTTACAAAATTCCGTATCTGCTGCTCCTCTTTTTTATCACAGATGAGTAAGGCATCTTTAGTGTCAATAACCACATAATCTTTTAATCCCTGAACCACAACCAGTTTCCCTTCGGGTGCTTTAATCACTGAATCGGTGGTATTGTAGGTAAGGATGTTCCCGTTCAACGCGTTGTTGGCTTCGGTCTTGGGAGAATGCTCAAACAATGAAGTCCAGGTTCCTAAATCGGACCAGCCAAATTGGGAGCCTAGTACAAATACATTGGGTGCTTTTTCCATTACTCCATAATCGATGGAGATATTTCGACAAGCCGGATAAATCTCTTCCACGGCCTTTGATTCCAATGAAGTTCCGAACACCTCCACCTTTTCGTGAAATGCAGTATAGACATCTTCCAAATAGGTGGCAAATGCTTCCTGGATGGCGCCGATAGACCAAATAAATATCCCTGAGTTCCAATAAAATTCACCACTCTGAACAAAGAAACGTGCTAAATCAATATCCGGCTTTTCGGTAAAGGTTTTGACTTTTTTAATGCGGATGGAACGATCCGAATCTTCTTTATTTATTTGAATGTACCCGTAGCCTGTATCAGGCCTCGTGGGTTCAATTCCCAAGGTCAACAAGCTTTTCTCTTTTGATACAAATTCAACCCCCTTTTGAATGGTCTCAATAAAAACATTCTCATTCATAATCAAATGATCGGAAGGAGCCACAATTATTTTCGCGTTGGGGTTAATGCTTTGTATCCTGAAGTTGGCATAAGCAATACATGGAGCCGTATTCCGGCGGGCAGGTTCCAGTAATACTTGCGATTCTGTAATACTATCGAGTTGTTGGAGCGTAATTTCTTTATACTCAGCACTTGTTACGATGTAAATATTTTCAGTTGGACAGATTTTTGTAAAGCGGTCGAATGTTTGCTGGAGCAACGTCCTGCCGGTTCCCAAAATATCAATAAACTGTTTGGGGTGCAAGGATCTGCTGATTGGCCAAAACCGGGTTCCAGCCCCGCCGGCCATGATTACACAAAATAAATCAGGATTCATACAAGAAGGTTTTGAAGTTGAATTTTTGTTTGCCAAAACTATTGAATTAAGGCTGCAAATATAACAAATTTATTTGCCCTATCTTTTTTTTGATATTGCTAAGGTTTTTAATACTTTGCACAACATAAAAACCGATACAATGAATGTGTTTTTTCATGTAGGCCGATACGTGGCTTTTCTGGTAAAAGTGTTTTCGCACCCCGAAAAGCATACCATTTGGATAAGACAGTTTTTTAAGGAGGTACAGAAACTCGGGTTAAGTTCCACAGGGATTATTATCCTTGTTTCGTTGTTTATTGGTGCTGCCATCACCATTCAGATGGCTTACAACATTACCAGCCCGTTAGTTCCCGATTACGTGATTAGCTTAACTACCCGCGACACCATGCTGCTGGAATTTTCGTCCACCATTATTTCATTGGTACTGGCTGGAAAAGTAGGATCCAATGTGGCTTCTGAAATTGGTTCCATGAGGGTGAACGAACAAATTGACGCCCTCGAAATTATGGGCATCAACTCCAGTTCATTTTTGGTGCTTCCTAAGATTTTGGCCTTCGTGTTTTTCATTCCTTTTTTGGTAATTATCAGCATGTTTGTAGGCATCGGAGGAGGTTGGCTCTCTACGGTTTTCATGAATGTGATTACGCCTCAGGATTATATCGAGGGCATCCAACTGGCTTTTATCCCTTATTATGTAACCTACTCCATCATTAAATCTCTGGTCTTTGCCTTCCTGATTGTAACCATCTCGGCCTACCAGGGTTATTATGTTTCGGGGGGTGCGCTCGAAGTTGGAAAAGCAAGCACGAAAGCTGTGGTTTACAGCATTGTGATGGTCCTTCTTTTTGACCTTATCCTGACTAAATTATTACTTTCATGATTGAAGTCCGCCAAGTCAATAAAATATTTAATGACAGACCTGTTCTTATCGATGTCTGTGCCACTTTTGAATCGGGAAAAGTGAACATGGTCATTGGAAAAAGCGGATCGGGAAAAACCGTGTTGCTAAAATCGTTGGTTGGGTTACACAGCATTGATACCGGGCAAATTTTTTTCGATGGAAGAGACTTTCATACTTTAAAACAAAAAGAACGCATCGAAATCCGAAAAGAGGTGGGGATGCTATTTCAGGGAGGCGCTTTGTTCGATTCTTCCACCATTGAAGAGAATGTGATGTTCCCCCTGGATATGTTTACCAATGACACGCAACAAGAAAAGTTAAAAAGGGTAAATTTCTGTTTGGAACGGGTCAATTTGCATGGAATCAATGATTTATATCCATCGGAACTGAGCGGGGGTATGCAAAAACGGGCGGCCATTGCCCGGGCCATTGCACTCAACCCAAAATACCTGTTTTGCGATGAGCCCAACTCGGGTCTCGACCCACAAACAGCCATTGTTATCGACAACCTGATTAAAGAAATTACTTATGACTTTGGGATAACCACGGTGGTGAATACACATGATTTAAACTCCGTGCTAAGTGTTTCCGATACCATCGTTTTTATTTATGAAGGGCGTTCGTGGTGGAATGGAACCAAGGAGCGGATGTTAACCACTGATAATCAGGAATTGAATGAATTTCTGTTTTCATCGGAGATAATGCGGCGCATTAAGACCTAATCCATATATCTGCCAACTAATTGCTCCATTTAATCAACATTTTACGATTTTTTATCATCAATTAAAATGCTGTTTGCAAACTCAAAAACTATTATTTACGTATGAACAACTATATTTTTAATTGAATTATGGTTTCATTAAACCATTATATAGTAAGAATCATCAAAAGCGTGGCTCAGCATGTGGTTTTTATGTTATATTTGCAGTTGCTGTTCATAATTTTTTATAAAATTGCTTTAGGATTATTCTGACATCTTTTGAAAACTCAATATTTATTGCTATGAGGAAGCTGATACTCTTTATTACTATTTCAATAATCATCTCACAATCAGTAGCTCAAAACCTGCGCTACTGGGTCAATGGTACCGGAAATTGGAATGAACCGTCGCATTGGTCGTTAACCAGTGGGGGACTTCCTGGAGCTACCCTTCCTGATGAAAATACCTCGGTGGTGTTTGATGCAAACTCGGGTATCGGTATGCAGGTTACCATAACCATGAAGAGTGCATCTGCCTGTTACGATTTTACAGTTTCTTCCGATCAAGTGGCATTCAAAGGAAAATCGCCCCTCTCTATTTATGGGTCGGTAACTATTACTCCCCAAGCTGATTTTTCAAAGTTTAAAGGCGATTTGGTCTTTGCTTCCTCAAACAACCAGCAAATCAACATCCAGTGTGAACTTAATTCTAATATGTTGTTCAATAATGCCCAGGGGAACTGGAAGCTGGAATCAACCCTGAACACCTCTAAAAATATTAGTCTCGAAAGCGGTTCCTTGGATGCCAACAATCAGAATATTACCTGTTATGCTTTTAACGGATCGGGAACAAACAGCAGGGCATTACTTTTGAGAAATTCTGTGGTGAATGTTACGGAATGGAACTTTGAAAATTCCCAAAACTTACAGTTCAATTCAGGAAAATCCGAAATCCTGATTTCAAAAAAAATAGAACAAAATTTCAATCCCGGAGATTTAAAATATAATGCCGTTAAACCCGCTTCCTCAAAAGCAATCACCTCAGTTGTTGGTACTCCCACAAATGCTACTTGCCCATTGAATACTTATGGCGGTACAGGAACTCCACCCTCTGGAGGAATTTATGCCGATGGTAGTATTTTAGCTGTTGTAAATGCGGGTGTTGGGACTTTTATCATATCGCTGCGGCAATATAACCCACAAACCGAAAACTTTGAACTGGTTGCAGGGCCTGTCACCGGAAATAACGTTACCTTTTCTAATTTAAAATCAGGTAATTATTATATTTGGGCAAAACAAAATGCTAGCGATGAACCTACGCCCAGCAGTGTAATTGTTGTAGGCCCAGAAAGTTTAATTGTTGACATCCAGGTTATTCAGGATGTTTCCTGTGCCGGAGGGAGTGATTTAATATTATCTGCTGTAGTTGCTGGTGGTACACCTGCCTATACCTACAGTTGGATTGGTTCTTTTTTTGGATATACCAGCACAAATCAAAATACCGATGAAATTGGTCCTGATGATTATCAGGTAGATGTTACCGATAATCATTCCTGCTTGATGCGTGATGGTTTTGCATATTATCCTAGTGATCCCAATGACGATTACACCACAGAACCTCTAGAGATATCCATCAGTAATGTAACTTCAGCTTCTACTTGCCAGGGAAGCACTACCGGTGAAATAACCGTAGGTACTGTTACTGGTGGTACCCCTGATGTTGGAACCTATCCCAGTACGGGATATGGGTATGCTATCCGTTTGGATGGAAGTTTAGCAGCCTTGGTTTATGCCGATGGAAATACCATTTCAGGCCTGGCCGCCGGAACGTATGAAGTTTGGGTGACCGATGGCAACGGTTGCGACACCGAATACAGTTCTACCATTACGGTGGCATCCATACCTGCTCCAACCGCCACAATAAATGCAGATGGTTCCGTTTGTGCCGGAAGCTCTTACACCGTTGCTGTTGGACAAGCCGTGGCTACCAATTATTCATCTATCAACTGGATCACACCTGACGGAACCGGTTCATTTACGAATGGAAATACCGTAACCCCGACTTATACCCCTAGTGTAGCTGATATTGCAGATGGAAGCATTACCTTAAGGATGGTTGTCAATGGCAATGAAACCTGTACACCTGTTTCGGATGATCTTTTGTTGACTATACATCCCAGACCGACCGCCAGCATCACCCCTGACCCTGCTGAAACCTGTGCCGGGACGGCTCTGGCCATGAACGGTAACCCTGCCGGAGGTTCCGGAGTGTTTACAACCCATGCCTGGACAGGTGCTGGTGCTACTTCTCTTAGCTCTACAATTTCTCAGACCCCAAATTTTACGAACAATGCTGCCGGGAATTACGCGTTGATCTACACCGTTACCGATAACCGGGGATGTACCGGCTCCGACAATATTACCGTGACCGTACAGCCTGACCCAACCGCTAATGCAGGCGGTTCAGGTTCAACCTGCCAGGGCGTGGCCTATACCGTGGCCGGAGCTACCGCCGCCAACGGTACCATCCTGTGGACAGTCCAGACCTCGACCGGGACC
>Ga0074197_1000412_pt1 | contig 54648 bp, 49 predicted proteins | sample EPASupsiteSAE305_FD_64526 | JGI IMG/M metagenome (GOLD analysis project Ga0074197, IMG submission 64526) | Bioremediated contaminated groundwater microbial communities from EPA Superfund site, New Mexico - SAE3-05 reassembly with SPADES | ecosystem: Environmental > Aquatic > Deep subsurface >...
CACTAGTTACTAAAGCGGTCAGCAAGGCGCTGGCCCCTGGGACCGCTATCACATCAAAGCCAGCGGCAATAGCAGCGCGAGCTATATCAGCCCCCGGGTCGCTAAGCCCAGGCGTACCGGCATCGGAAATAACTGCTATCGTTTGCCCATTTTCTAAAGCAGATAAAAGTTCCGTTTCTCTCGAAACTTTATTATGTTCATAATAGCTGACCATGGGCTTTTTGATACCCAAATGATTCAACAGCTTGCGGCTGTTACGGGTATCCTCCGCAGCGATCAGGTCAGATTCTTGCAGTACTCTGACCGCCCTGTAGGTTATATCCTCTAAATTACCTATCGGTGTGGAAACCAAATATAGCTTCCCCAGCATCTCTATTCCTCCTACTGGCTATTTTATACTTTAATTAGCCACACAATTACGTCCCTCAAATATCATCTTTGCTTCTTCGCTATAGCAGCCCGGGGACTGATAAAGGATCAGCGACGGCAATATATCAAGCTGCCCTTCTGCTCCCTTTACCCCCTCAATGAGAAAATGCTCCGGCGCAGCATCAGCAAATGGCTGCACCAAGCGTAAGCGTATCGGTACGATTTTATGGTTACTAAAAATACTTAATGTTTCTTGCAAACGGGCAGGGCGATGGCAAAGGGCTAAATGCCCATTATCTTTCAGCAATGCCGCTCCTTCCCTGATAACATCTTCTAAGCGGCAATATATTTCTGTGCGAGCTGCAGCCCGTATAGGGTCGGAACTGATACGCCCGGTACCATTTTCTCCATAAGGCGGATTACAAATAACTAAATCAAAAGCGCCTTTTTCCAAAAGCGCTCCTGCCTGACATAAATCCCCTTGTATGACCTCTATCTGGCCAGATAGATTATTTATTTCCATGCTTTTTTGGGCAAGCTTCGCCATCTGAGGCACCAGCTCTATAGCAAATATCCGACTAAGCGGACTTCTGGCATGCAAAAGCAAAGTAATGATACCTGTACCAGCACCTAAATCGGCTATCTTGCCGTTTTGGGCCAAGTCAACAAAATCAGCCAGCAATACTGCATCTAAACTAAAACGGGGAAGCTTTTGGTCTTGGATGATACGCAAATTTCCCCATTTCAAAGACTCTATTCTTTGACTGTCATCAGGAACTTCACTGTCCAATACAGTATATTCCATTTGATCATCATTAGCGCTTGGCATTAGCATCTTTCCCTTCACGCGCTAACTGAGAAATTATTGAAAGACAAAAGAGACAATCCCCTTCCCGGACTTGTGCAAAACGGGTATGGCAAATATGAAAGCCTTCTCCATAAAGGGTTCTTAAGGCTTCCTCCCCATCACTATTTATACCCGCATTGATTAGGCGCTCCTGGAAAAGAGCATTTTGCTTTTCCATATCACTGATACGATGACGCAAAGATTGCGCTTCCACAAGGAGGGCCTCCAGCTTTTCTGTCCATTCCTGAAAGTCTCTGTTGATACCCATTTTTTACTCTTCGTCCTCCAAAATACTTAAGTCTATATCCTCATCTTCGCTGACAAGCAATTCCTGTATATTAGGACAATTACCACAGGCCTTCGTATCCTTTTGATAATCATCATAACTCTCATATTTAAGGCAACACATCAACCTACCGCAAATACCGGATATTTTCGCCGGATTGAGAGACAGGTTTTGTTTTTTTGCCATTCTGATAGATACCGGTTGAAAATCACCCAAAATGGAATGACAGCATAACACCCGTCCGCAGGAACCAAGGCCGCCCAACGTTTTCGCTTCATCCCTAACGCCAATTTGACGCATCTCGATACGCGTACGAAATACCGCCGCTAAATCTTTGACCAATTCCCGGAAATCTACCCTGCCTTCGGCGGTAAAATAAAAGATAATTTTGCTGACATCAAAATTATATGATACCTCAATTAGTTTGATAGGCAGATTATGATCGGCAATTTTTTTCTGACATATAGCAAAAGCTTCTTTTTCAGCATTAGCATTTTCCTCATGCTTAGCAATATCTTCCACTGTAGCCTTACGCAATACTTCTTTAAGTGGGCTTACCAACTGTGAATCGTCTACGTCCCTCATACCTATAACCACCCGGCCAAATTCTAGACCTCTGGCCGTTTCTACGATCACATCATCTCCAACCTGCAGCGTAAAGCCTCCCGGATGAAAATAATATATCTTTCCCGCTTTTTTAAAGCGGATACCAACGATTGTAACCATCAGACACCTCCTGTTTTATAGCAAGTCCCCCTTTTGAGGAACTAATTAAATGCATAAATGCTTATCTATTTATTGTATCCCAAAATAGTTATTATCTCAATAGCTTGGGTTTAGTTTATTTACCACCAGCCCAAAGCCAAAGACGCAGGTATACCACGTCTACAAGCAAGCGGGCATTGATATTACGATCTAAAAGACCTAAAGATTTTTCCAGCATATTAGCAGCACGCCAGGCATCTTGCTCTTTATAAGGGGTAATTGGTTTACCCTTGGCGGTCTCATGTGTCAGACGAAGCAAGGCGCATAAATGATTAAACAATCCCTCTTTATTTTTTTCCCAGACTTTGGAGGCTGTCAGGACCTGCGCGCAACTCATATTAGGCAATCCTTCCAAAAAAATCTCTGCAGATTTTAGCTGCGCTTCTACCGCCTCTTCATCTATTGCTAGAGAAACACCCCCGCCGCAATCATAGCTTTGGCAACGGGAAAGAATAGTTGGCAAAAGGGCTTCCGGATTTGAAGAAATGAGGATAAATACTGTTTGAGAAGGTGGTTCTTCCAATATTTTCAAAAGGCTATTGGCCGAAGCATCTTGCATAGTCTCAGCATCTTTGATGATAAAAGCTTTATTGCGACCCTCATATGCTTTCAAATAGGCAGACGCTTGCATCTTGCGGAATTGCTCAATTTTCAAAGTACCATTATCCGGCTCAATAATAGTCAAGTCAGGATGACTGCCTGCCTGCATTTTATGGCAAGCAGGACAAACCATGCATGGTTGTCCCTCCTTCAAAGATTGGCAATTGAGGGCCATAGCTAAAAGCTGGGCCTGATCAAAAGCATCCGCGCCAGAAAATATATAGGCGTGACTGTGTTGATCCCTGGCCACAGTAGTAGCTAATTTTTCTTGTAGCATATTTATCGGCTCAGTCATTTATCCTGCCTTTTCAACTCATAATTATTCAGGAGCCTGGCAACGTTAGCTTGGACATCAGCAAACACTTCTTCGGGAGTACGGGAAGCATCTATAAGGGTGATACGCTGAGGATAAGCTTCCGCCAATTCCTGATAGGCACTTGCTACAGCATTAAAAAACAGCCTATCCTCCTGCTCCATGCGGTCAGGCCTGCCGGAGCGGCGGCCTAGAGACTGCTCTAGCGTTATTTGTAAAAGCAATGTCAGATCAGGCTGTAAGGACGCGGTGGAAAAATCATTGAGCCTCTGTAAAAAATCCTTATCCATACTTCTGCCACCACCTTGATAAGCTATAGTGGAGTCGGCATAACGGTCACAGACCACTATCTGTCCGGCATTGAGAGCGGGACGAATTACATCCGCCACATGTTGTGCCCGGTCAGCAGCAAAGAGCAAAGCTTCAGCTTCCCGTCCGATGGTGCCCAGTTCCCCGTCAAGCAAAACCTCCCGTAAACGTTGGCCTAATTTACTTCCTCCCGGCTCACGCGTCAAAATCAAGGAATAGCCTTCCACCTTCAACCGGTCAGCTATAAGTTCGCTCATCAGCGTCTTGCCACAACCGTCAATACCTTCTATAGTGATAAAAAAACCCCGTTTTTTTTTCATTAAAATTATGCTCCTTTTTGCCTAACTGTTACCATCAATTTTTCTTTTAATTATACCACATATATACTTATAACATAAATCCACAGACGGCGAAAATTTTATGCTCCCCTATTGCTTATGGGTCTTATTTTTTGCTAAACAAGAAAAAGGTTAAAAAAAGAAAACGGAGAAAAAATAATTAGGCAAATCATCAATGGAGGCTCCGCATGCGAATTTTTATTGCTTTACTTTTACCTGAAGAAACAAAAAAATACATGGAGGCTCAAAAAGAGTCTATCCTCCCCATATGCAGCGGAGGAAATTTTAGTTGTCGTGACAACTATCACTTGACTCTCCGTTTTCTGGGAGAACAAAATGAAGATGTCATTGAGCAAATCAGTAATACTGTAGCCAAAACCGCTTCCCAAATTAGTCCATTTGAACTAAAAATTAGTGGTTGGGGAAAATTTGCCAAGGGAGAACAAAATGTCCTTTGGCTTGGTCTACAAAAGCCCGTACCAACACTCAATTCTTTGTATGATACATTGCAAAAAGAATTGGCACAGGTCGGCTATCCACCGGAGCAAAAGCCCTTTTCCCCTCATCTTACGATTGCCAGACAGGTCCGTTTTAAGGAGGCTTTACCCACTTCCTCGCAGTTAAAGCATTATTTTAAAGCTACGCATATTGCAGTTATGGAAAGTTGTCGCATTGAAGGCCATCTAACTTATTTACCCTTAGCTGTATTTCCTCTTAAGAATAAATAAAGCAAAAAGAAAAGGAGCTGATAGCTCCTTTTCTTTTTAATTAACAAAGATTATAGGCGGGAAAAGTCCAGGGTGGCGAAGTAATCGTTGATGGTTTCCGCTCTCCTGATCTGCTCCAGGCTTCCGTCTTCATGTAGCAACAGCTCTTTAGAACGCAGCTTACCATTATAATTGAAGCCCATGGCATAACCATGCGCGCCACTATCATGGATAACCAGCAAATCACCGATCTCGATCTTGGGCAAAGGCCTGTTGATGGCAAATTTATCATTATTCTCACATAAGGAGCCGGTTACATCATAAACATGGTCCAAAGGAGCCTTTTCCTTACCTACGACAGTAATATGATGATAGGCATTATAAAGGGCAGGACGCATCAAATCCGCCATGCAGGAATCGAGACCAATATAATGCTTATAGGTGCTTTTTTCATGCAGAACGCTCGACACCAGGTATCCATAAGGTCCAGTAACTGCACGGCCACTTTCCAGACAGATCTTCACCTTGTCTAAACCGGCAGGGACCAATAACTCTTCGTATACTTGTTGCACGCCAGCCCCAAAAGCCAGCCAATCGACGGCTTCATCTTCAGGTTTGTAAGGGATGCCAATTCCGCCACCCAAATTGATGAATTTGACGCTAAAGCCCGTCTTCTCCTTAATCTCCACGGCCAGCTCAAACATCATCCGCGCCGTTTCTACCAGATAAGCAAGGTTACGTTCATTAGAAACGATCATCGTATGCAGTCCAAATTCCTTAACACCCAAAGCGGCTGCTTGTCCAAATGCTGCTAATATTTGCTCATGGGTAAAACCGTATTTGGCTTCTTCGGGGTAACCGATGATAGCGTTTCCACCTTCACGCAATGGACCAGGATTATAACGGAAGGACAACAGTTCCGGCAAGCCACCGTTTTGGCGTAAAAATTCTATATAAGTTATATCGTCTAAGTTGAGAACAGCGCCCAGCTCACGAGCTTTAATAAATTCACCGGCAGGAGTATCATTGGAGGTAAAGCAAATATCCGTACCACCTAATCCTACCTTTTCTGAGAGCAACAATTCCGGCAAGGAGCTGCAATCAGCACCAAACCCTTCTTCTTTCAATATCTTCATAATATAGGGGTTTGGCAGGGCTTTGACAGCAAAATATTCTTTGAATTCCGGCGCCCAAGCAAAAGCCTGGAGCATTTTTTTGGCATTAGCTCTCATATCCTCCTCTATATAAAGATGAAATGGTGTACCATATTCATCTGCAATAGCGCGTAGCTTATCTGCCGACAAAGGCAAAACTTTTTGCGACATATTTTTCACCCCATTTTTAGTCTTCTAATTATTATGCCAAAATATCAGCTCTACGTCAAGATTTGTTAAAAATAATACTCTAGCTTTTTGTCTAAGATTAAATTTTGCTTGTGTTTTTTGTCTTAATAAAGAGTTCATGCGTTTAAAACGCATGAACTCTTTATTAAGACATTAGTTTCTATTACGCATATTCAAAAGAATGATTAGACAGCAGCTTCAGTTTTAGTGTAGTGCTCTTTGGCTGATCTTGCCATTTGGGCAAAATAATTATGGAAACTTAAGTCAGCGGTCAATTCCGGATGAAAAGAAGTTGCCAGCATATTTTTTTGTCTGCAAGCAATGATCTTTTCATCGACTACAGACAACACTTCTACATCATTCCACACGCTAGTTACATAAGGAGCGCGGATGAAAACCAGCGGCAGGTCGCTTTGGGCTACTTGCGGGATCTTTTGCTTAACGCGGAAGCTATCCAACTGGCTGCCGTAAGCATTTCTGCAAACTTCTATATCCATAGCATGCAAATATGTCGCATCTTGCCCGCAAATTTTCTTGGCCAGCAAGATCATCCCGGCACAGGTCCCCCAAACAGGCATGCCAGCGCCTATCCTTTGGGACAAAAAACCCATTAAATTAAAATCATTCAGCAGCTTGCCCATAGTGGTGCTTTCACCGCCCGGCAAGATCAAAGCATCCACAGATGCAATCTCGGGAGCAGTTTTGACTGCTACAGCCTCTACTCCCCCTAAAGAGTTCAGCATGCGCAAATGTTCGATTACTGCCCCTTGGAGGGACAAAACTCCTATGCGCAGCATTTTACCAACCTCTCTTGGCGTAAAGATTCTCCTCGGCAATCTTATTGATCTCCAGGCTGAACATAGCTTCTCCCAAATTTTCCGAGACTTCAGCAACAATCTGTGGGTCATTATAATAGGTGGTAGCTTTGACGATGGCGCGGGCTCTCTTTTCCGGATCACTGGATTTAAAGATACCGGAGCCGACGAATACGCCTTCGCTGCCTAATTGCATCATCAAAGCGGCATCGGCAGGTGTGGCAATACCACCGGCGGCGAAATTAACGACCGGTAATTTGCCGTTTTGGGCTACCCAGACCACCAGGTCATAAGGAGCGCCTATTTCTTTGGCAAAAGCCATCCATTCTTCAGGAGGCAGGTTTTGCAATCTTCTGATCTGGCCCATTACCGTACGCATATGGCGCACTGCTTCCACAACATTGCCTGTGCCTGCTTCACCCTTAGTACGGATCATGGCTGCGCCTTCGCCGATACGGCGCAGGGCTTCGCCTAGGTCACGAGCCCCGCAAACGAAAGGAATCTTAAAAGCATGCTTGTCGATATGGTAGTTATCATCGGCAGGGGTAAGAACTTCACTTTCATCTATGTAGTCGACTCCCAAGGCTTGCAAAATCTGCGCCTCCACAAAATGACCAATTCTGGCTTTAGCCATAACCGGGATGGAGACAGCTTTTTGAATGCCTTTGATCAAAACGGGATCTGACATTCTAGCCACGCCGCCATCTTTTCTGATATCCGAAGGTACTCTTTCCAGAGCCATAACTGCCACTGCTCCCGCTCTTTCCGCGATTATCGCCTGCTCAGCATTGACCACATCCATGATCACGCCACCTTTAAGCATTTGCGCAAGGTTTTTATTCAGTTCGTATCTTTCTTTAACTGATTCAACTTTTTGTTCTTCCATGTTATTTCACCCTCCTTGATTTTTTTGCCTCCGGATAGGGAAAAACTTTACAAAATAAAATATTTATCATATACTAAACGTATCGATACAATATCCCTTGCGGAGGAAAAATTTTTTAGTATTATGCCATGCATATAACTAAATGTCAATAATTTTATTAATAGAATTATATATCGGAGGTGCATTTATGAAAATAATCATACCGATACAATTAGATAAAAACAATGACAAACCTCTATATTTACAGATCTCTAAACAAATTACTGATCTTATCGATGCGGGAAGTTTAAATGAGGGGCAACGTTTACCCGCCATCAGAAAATTGGCCGACCAATTACAAGTCAACAGCATTACAATTGTTAAAGCCTACCAACATCTTGTGCAATACGGATACGCGCTTTCCAAGGCGGGCAGTGGCTTTTATGTCGGCAAAGACGAAAACATGTCTCTACAACCTGCCGTCGCAATAGAAGAAATGCTGCCAAACGGCTTCCAAGAAGAAGAGATCTTGGTAATGAGCCGTGGGCAAATAACACTGAATGATAATAGCATAAATTTTGCCAGCGCTACGCCTACCCCCGATCTTTTTCCCGTGGAAGAATTCCAGCAGGCACTGGTAGAAGTACTTAATAGAGATAAAGGAGAGGCTTTTGGTTATCATGAAAGCAGCGGCTATTGGCCCCTAAGAGACTCAATTTCCTGTTTTTTGCAAGACAATTATGCTATCAGAACTACCGCCGATAATATCCAGATCATCTCCGGCGCCCAACAAGGTATCGATGTTATTGCTAAGGCAGTGCTTCGTCCCGGGGAATATGTCTTGGTGGAAAACCCAACATATACCGGAGCTTTAGCCGTTTTTAAATCACGGGAAGCGCAGATCATCGGTATCCCCATCAAACCTGATGGCATAGATATTGAAGCCTTGGAAAAATCGCTGCGGCGTTATCGGCCAAAACTCGTTTATACGATGCCTAATTATCAAAATCCGACTACCTATTGTTATAGCGAGCAAAAGAAAAAACGCCTACTGGAACTGGCGTTACAATACGACTTTTATATCATTGAAGATGATTTTCTTTCCGACTTAAATTTTGAAAATGCCTCAGGTCATAGGACACTCAAAGCGATCGATAAATACAATCGGGTCTTATATATCAAAAGTTTTTCTAAAGTCCTGATGCCTGGACTGCGCATCGGCTTTTTGATCACTCCTACCTCACTTTTTGAACGCATCCTCCAGGCAAAACATGCCACCGACATATCCTCTTCGGGTTTTATTCAAAGGGCATTTGATATCTATTTGCAAAAAGGTATCTGGGGCAAGCATTTGCATTATATGAAGGATATCTATCGCGAACGCTATGCGACTATGCAAAAAAAACTTGGTGATTTGCGAGAGTTAGGGGTAAGCTGGCATGACCCCAAAGGCGGGCTCAATTTCTGGCTGGAGCTGCCTTCGGATATTAATGCCACTGCTTTTTATTATGATTGCGAAAAGCGGGATGTACTTCTAGCTCCCGGCAAACTTTTTTATATTCCCCCTGCCGCTGCCGGAGAAAAGTATGTCCGCCTCAGCTATGCGGCAGTTTATCCTGAGAATATCAATAAAGGCTTAGATATAATGAAAGATATCATTAAGCAAAAACGCAGACAGGCTGATAAAATGCATGTGCATTACAGCCCCTTGATCTAAACAGTCATATACAAAAAGCAGCTCCCAAAGGAGCTGTTTTTTTATTGAGAAGCTAATACTTGAGTTATCACCGGGTTTAAAACTGATATCGGTATAGCCAGGCCCATATCCTCTTTATCTGTCAAAGAGGCAAAGACCACGCCTACCACCTCTCCATTACTATCATAAACCGGGCTGCCGCTGGAGCCGGGACGAACAGGGCCCTGCAAATACATCACATTTAATCCATCTAGGCCACGCGGGATAACACCTAAACAAGTAGCTTCTGAAATAGTCCAGTCAAACCCCATAGGATTGCCGACAAAGACTAACGGATCACCGGCCTGGGCATCTTCTTTGGCTAGAGGCACATAAGGAAGGTCATCACCAGGGATATCGACTAGAGCAATATCATAATCCTCCATTTGCCAGATCACTTGTCCCTGATATTCAGACCCATCAGGAAAGCTGATATTACAGGTTTCCTCGTCTCCCACTACATGCTTATTGGTGATGATGAGTCCACTGGCATCAATATTGAAGCCGCTACCACTTTTCCCCGGTACTTCTATAAGCACCACAGCAGACTTTAAAGCTGCCAGATCAGGGTCTTGGGCCAGCTGACTGCTACTCTTCAAAAAACCTATATCCGGCCAAGAAAGGGGTGTTAAAACCGTGGCCACCGTCCAGAAGATAAAAACCAGAACAATAAAAGAAGGCCAAAACGAGGATCGCCAAAAGTGACGCTTAGTGGATAAATTATCGCCATCCGCTACCGCTTTTTCGTAACTGGCATTTATCCTGGCAATCTCCCTCATGTCTAAATCACGTCTGGCGCGCCTGTCCGGAGGAATTCGCCAAAGCTCCCGTGGGGCAGCCTCTTCCTCTTTGGGCCGATGATAAACAATTTTATATTTAGCCATTTTTCACCCATATTCCTTGTTACCAGGCGTTAAATCCTATTTTATAAAGGACATCAGCATCTGCAAGGAGTCCTCATTCCAACCGCGCAAATAATGCATAGGTGCATAAGGAGCTCTTTGCCAATTCTCTATATGGCTGGTATTATAGGCAATAAAATCAATACCCGCGGCAGTAGCAGCGCAACCGTCATTGATAGCATCACCAATACTCATAGCTTCGGGGGGAGTCACACCCTGGGCTTTATCCAGTATATAAAGCATACCATTGGGCGATGGTTTTAATTCTGGCACTACCCCTCGTCCGGCAACTACTTCAAAATAATGATAAACATCTAATTTTTTGAGGATATCTATGGCGGCTTGATGAACGTTATTGGTTAAGATAGCCATCCGTACATTGCCGGCTAACTTATCCAAGATATAGTTAGCGTTATTTTCCAAAACCGCCGCTAAGAGGCCCTCCGTTTCAATATCATTGATCCTTTGCCAGATAGCATTCCACAGATCAGGGGTCATCTGAGGATGGTATTCCAGATCTGCAAGAACTTTGGATATCCATATCGTATCATCAAAAGGAATACCCACCTCCCGCAAAAATCGGTGCACATCTTTATACATCAAGGGAAAATCGATCTTAGACTCGATAATCGTATTATCCATATCAAAGATGATTATTTTTTTCTTGCCAGAGGCTGAATCAGGTAGTATTATTTTGCTTTGCTTAGTCACGTTGATCCCCCTTTTGCTCTACAACTTCGTCCTTAATTTATATATGGATATCTTCCACAATTAAAAGATTTTTCCTGCTCAGCAAGGGCTCTTTAGAGTACTTGCCCAAATACTTGGTAAAACTAGGTTAATCAAGCTGCTATGATAATTGGTAAAATAAAGGAAAATCATCTACCTTATGGAACATTTTCTTATGGAATAAGTTTTGCCAGGAAGCCATAAAAAAATCAATAAGGAGGACTTATTTTGGATAAGGCGGCAAATGGAGGCTTGATGGGGCTATCCACTTTTCAGATCAAGCTTTTGGCATGTCTTTTTATGCTTATAGATCATATAGGCTATTTCTTCTTTCCAGATCAAATGGCCTGGCGTGCCCTTGGGCGCCTTTCCTTCCCCCTCTTTGCCTTTATGATCGCTAATGGTTGGTACTTCACACATAACCGCAAACAATATTTTTGGCGCATATTTATCTTTGGAGCTGTTATCCAGATACCCTTTAGCCTTTTTGTCAATAGCTCCCTCTTTAATATCTTTTTCACTTTATCATTTGGTATTATCGCCATATGGCTATGGGATAAGACGAAAAAACCTGCCTTGCGCATTATATATTGCCTTATTCCTATTATCGCAGCTTATCTGATCAATGCCGATTATGGCTGGTTTGGGGTCTCGCTTATTCTTGCATGCCATATATTCTATGATGATTTTCCCCGCCTTTCGGTTGCTTTTATTTTGCTTTCCATACTAAGGATACTTATGGGTTATCTGGGATGGATGTTAGGCGGAGACTACCCTACCATAATTTCCCTCCAGCCTTTCGCGCTCCTGTCCCTGGCCTTTATTTTTCTTTATGACCACAGTCCAGGCCATAAGTGCCGTTGGCTATTCTTTATTTTCTATCCCACACATTTGGCTATTTTATATTTGATTTATAATTTTTTGAAATAACAACCCTTTTGCCAGCTAACAATAAAGCATAAGCCATATACAAACTTTTGATAAAACAAAAAACTAAGGTATCGGAATATTCCGAAACTTTAGTTTTTTTTAACAAGAAACCGATTCGTTATGCTTTATTGTATATTTATTGCACTTTATTGAACATTGTTTTTTTATTCGCATGATGTATATTTCCCGTGATAATCATTTAAATCATTAAAAAAAAGTCAACTAAGTAATTCTTTTTGAAAAAATTTATTAAGAATTTTACATTAATATTATTTTACAAAACAGCAGATAGAATTAATTAATATTGAAATATTAGCAATGAACATAATAGGTTTTTATGTTTTAATTCAATTCAGCAATACACTCATTTTATTTAAAATATTTTATACATTTCTAAAAAAATTAAAAATAGAAAAATAATTATTTTAAATAATTTTTAAAAAATACTTGCATCGGGATAAAAATATCAATATAATAAGCACTATATATCTTTTGGGTATTTCATGATTCATGTCGACAAAGCACCAGCTAATTAATTATATTAGCTGTTTTTTATAAAGAATAACTAACGAAAGGGGTGTGTTCAATAATTAATATAATGATTCTGCATCCAATGTATATTATTTCAATAAAATGGTTTTTGCCTGGATGATTATATTATTTTAAATAAATTGATAATTATTCATTATGATAAAATATTCCATTGTTAATAAAGAGAAAGGGGGGTTTCCTATGCACGAACCATCAACAAAACGGCAAGAAAACGAATCCGCCGTTATCATCAAGGAAATAATCGGAAAATGGTTCTTTCTTTTATACGCCATCGTTTACACTAGTTTTATTTTAATTAACATATTCAATCCAAGTTTTATGGGTATAGACATCGGAGGCCTCAACATGGCTATTGTATTTGGCTTCGGCCTTATTCTGTTAGCCATATTGCTCGCATTTGCGTACAATCATATAAGTACGCGTACAGAGCAGCTCTTAAACAAGGATGAAAATGAAGAAAAAATATTAAAAGAAGGAGGTTCAAATACATGAATTATGAAGCTTCGCCATTGGCAATTATCATTTTTTCAGCGATTGTTATTCTAGTATTAGGAATCTCCTTTTATTTTTCACGAAAAGCCAAATCAGCGTCTAATTATCTGGCAGCTGGCGGTAGAATACACTGGTCCGTAAACGGCATAGCTTTTGCTGGTGACTACCTTTCTGCTGCATCATTTTTAGGCATCTGTGGCATGATCGCTGTCTCGGGGTATGATGGATTTTTATATTCTATAGGGTATCTTGCCGGTTGGGTCGTAGCGCTTTTTGTTGTAGCTGAACCCATGAAACGTATGGGGAAATATACTTTTGCAGATGCGCTTGACTTCAAATTTAATTCTAAAGGAATTCAGCTTTGGGCAGGCATCAGCACCCTTGTAGTTTCCATTTTCTATCTTATTCCGCAAATGGTGGGTGTCGGCTCCCTTGTTACACCTCTTTTGGGGCTTCCGTACTGGGCAGGCGTTGTTATAGTTGGCATCATTGTTATGATTATCGTTACAACAGCAGGGATGACTTCTACAACTTATGTCCAGTTTATAAAAGGCGCCATGCTTATCGTGTTTTCGCTGGTGCTTGTGGCACTTATCATGTCACGCGGAATTTCGGCTATACCGGACCAAGGGGGCAAAGTCCCATATCATGATTTTGCTACATTAACAGCGACAAGTGTAGAGCAAAACTCTGTTCAACTAGAGGACACTTCCTACTTGGTTGTTAAAGATTTTACCGATTCCAAAGGGCTGCATTTTGTCAAACTAAATAAAGATGGTACAGATTCGATTTGGAAGATTGACGATGCCAACATGGTTTTAAAGGAAACGCAAAATATTGTGCAGCTTGCTAATGGGCAAACACTTTATAATGGTCTGCCCAAAAGCGCAAATGCCTTTTACCAAGTCGGAAACATGTCTGAAATTATGGATGACAATGTTATAGTAGGAGAAACAAAATCATTAGACCCTGTTTCTTTTATTAACACTATCAAAAACGGTACTGTAATTCGTTGGGGTAAATCTATCATTTCCGATGAAACCGGTAAAACAATTATTTACTATCAAATACCAACTTCCGGAAAAGATGTATTAAAGCCCGGTCTAAAATACAAAGTCGATGCCAGCAAGGGCGCAACTCCAACCCAACAACTTGATTTCGCCTCGCTGATGCTGGCCCTCTTTTTAGGTACTGCGGCTCTTCCCCATATTCTCATAAGATATTACACCGTTCCCAACGCCGCTTCTGCACGTAAGTCAACTATTTTAGCCATTGCCGTCATCGGACTTTTCTATGTTCTTACGCTATATATGGGCTTGGGTTCCATGGTCAACGGAGTTATCGACTTGAGCAATGACAACATGTCCGCCCCGCTTCTTGCCAAATCTTTCGGCATTCCTATCTTTGCAACTATCTCTGCACTGGCCTTTGCAACTGTTTTGGGCACGGTAAGCGGTCTAATCATTGCCGCATCAGGAGCCGTTTCTCATGACCTGTTAGACCGTTATGCAGGCAAGAATATGAATGACAGCACAAAAATAAGGGTTACACGGATTGCGGCTGTGGGCGTTTGTTTAATTGCCATTCTTCTTGGCCTGTTATTTGAGGGGATGAATGTTTCCTTCCTTGTTGGCTGGGCTTTTGCGGTGGCGGCATCAGCAAATCTACCCGCCATCATCATGATACTGTTTTGGAAAAAGACCACAAAAGAAGGGGTAATCACAGGGATTATTGTGGGCCTTACTCTCTCTCTTGGGCTTATTCTCTTATCTCAGGAGACCTTTGACAATGTTTACCACCTGGTTAACGTAACAGCGCCCGTACCCATCAACAATCCTGCGATAATTTCCGTTCCCCTAAGTTTTCTATCCGTAATTTTAGTATCACTAATTACGGATAAAAAGAAGCAAATCGATAAAGAGCAAACCGTTATAGCAAAATAATTGACCAAATGATAAGGGTGCGGCTATATTAGCCGCACCCTTATTTATCTTTTATCCTAAACATCTGGCTATTTTATATTTGATTTATAGTTTATTGACATAACCACCATTGACGGTACGCTCTAAAATACACAAAAGCTTAGTCATATTCCTTAGCTTTTGTGTATTTTGACTTATGCTTAAGTTATAAAATTAAAATGGCGTGTCGTACTCAATCCAGCGACTACGGCTAAACAAAAATTTAGGGGAAAGATCAGCAGCAGAGTCCCCCACTGTATCAACAATCATCGTTGTCTCCCATTCTTTTTTGCCGGATAGCGCACTAATCTCTCCATTAGCAATCAGTTGCGCTGCCGCATCTAAATCTGTATAACCCATTTCTTGCGCTTTTTCCGAAAGCCATTTTTCTGCATCTCCTGCTTCATAAATGCTCATATCTTCAAAATAGTAGTTTTGCAGGCGCACAGTAATATAGATCGGAGCGGAATCATTTTCTTGTTGGATATCGAGAGCTGTCAGCAAATAAAACTCCCTGGCATGATCTAGTCCACTCTCTATCCAAGGCGAATAATAGCCGTTTTCATAGTTGGCAAACTTGGGATAATCTTGATGAATCATCGGCTTATATTGATTTTTTGCGGCAAAAAGGTCATAGATGGTACTTTGCATATCATCTGCACTGATCTTCTGTTCACCTGAATAATACAACACATAAAAAACCGCATCTGCAAAATTCGGGTATCCATAGGAATTGGCATAGTGATCCGTATCAAAGAATGATTCATAACCATCCATATCCGGCAAGTAAATCCAGTAATAATCTCTGGCAAATGTATTAAAAGACTCCCTTAACTCAGGGGTTATTTCTATGCTACCACGCATATTTACAACATTTTCAATAAATTTTTGGGTAGTTGGCTGTTTTGAAGTTTGATTATTATTATCTGAACTGATATTTCCCGAACAAGCGCCCAGCAAAAATATCGAGATAATTACTACCGCGCAAATAATGTATTTTTTCACAAAACGTTCCTCCATAAGATATAAATAACTTGTAAAAATAATTTATAAACCATACAATATTTATGAGCTTAATAAATTTCATTTTAATTATACTATATCTTTATTATAATATATCTAAAAAACAAAACCTGGAGGTCCAAATGCTTAAAGGAAAATTAGTAGAATGTGTGCCTAATTTTAGCGAAGGGCGGCGGTCGGAAGTGCTGGAAGGCATTGCCACCATTTTTAAAGATGCCCCGGGGATAAAACTTTTGGATTATAGTGCCGATGTCGACCATAACAGAAGCGTCTTTACCATCGCCGGTGAACCGCAAGCGGTAGTAGAAGCAATGTTTTCTGCCGTTAGCTATGCGCTTGCCCATATAGATTTGCGCCAACATCTGGGCAAACACCCCCGCATCGGCGCAGTAGATGTTATCCCCTTTATCCCATTAAACGACGTTACCATGGAAGAATGCGTCACCCTGGCAAAAGAACTTGGCTACCGCATGGGTGAAGATCTGGGCATTCCTGTTTTCCTTTATGAAAAAGCAGCTACCACCTCCCTGCACCACAACCTGGCCGATATCCGTCGAGGCGGCTTTGAAGCCCTGACGCAAAAAATGGCAGCCCCAGGCGGACAGCCTGATTTTGGCCCTGCCGAGCCGCACCCCTCTTTTGGAGCTTCTGCTGTTGGCGCCCGTCAATTTCTCGTGGCCTATAATATCAATCTCCAGACCCAAGACTTGGAGATTGCCAAAAAGATTGCTCAAAAGATCCGCTTTTCTTCTGGCGGTTTCCCCAATGTAAAAGCTCTTGGCCTTTTGCTTGAGGAACAAGGCATGGCGCAAGTCTCTATCAATATGACTGATTTTAAGTTAACTTCTCTCTGGCAGGTTTTTGACGCCGTCAGCGCGGAGGCCGCCAAATATGGCGTGGAAGTAAAAAACAGTGAGATCATTGGCCTTTGCCCTGCCAAAGCCCTCACCGATTGCGCTCTCCATTATTTACGTTTAGATGGTTTTGACGAAAGCCGGATACTGGAAAATCGCCTAGAAAAGGCTTAAGTATCCCCAATAAATTAAAATTTCTCAGCAAACTTTGTATATTAGCCTCCATTATGGATAAGGATAAAAATATATTAATAATTTCTTATTAAATAATAACTATTACTAATAGGTCTTGTTTTTTCAGAGCCTGTATGATAAAATTAAAGACAAATTATGGTATTAATAATAACTAAGGAGGTAATTACATGCCAGATTTAAAAGGAACGAAAACAGAAAAAAACCTCTGGGAAGCTTTTGCGGGAGAATCAATGGCTCGCAACAAATATTCTTATTGGTCTTCTGCTGCCAAAAAAGAAGGTTATGAACAAATAGCGGCTATTTTCTTGGAAACTGCCGATAATGAAAAAGAACACGCCAAGCTTTGGTTCAAAGCTTTAGATGGTATTGGAGATACTATGACCAATCTTCTCCATGCTGCTGCGGGAGAACATGAAGAATGGACCGATATGTATAAAAGAATGTCCGAAGAAGCAGCCGCCGAAGGATTTAAAGAACTTTCCACGAGATTCGCTTTAGTTGCCAAAATTGAAAGCCATCATGAGGAACGCTACCGCGCTTTGGCCGCCAATCTGGAAAAATGCTCGGTCTTTGTCAAAGAAAGCGCAACCACCTGGAAATGCCGCAACTGCGGACATATAATAACCTGTTCCAAAGCACCGGAAATCTGCCCAACTTGCCTGCATCCAAAAGCTTATTTTGAAATCAACTGCGAAAATTATTAAATCTTAAAAAAACTAATAAAAGACGGGGGAAGCGTGCTCTTACGCTTCCCTTTTTAACCTCTTAATGAGGAGGAAATAATATGCCTGACAGCAAAAATGAAGATAAAAAATACGAATCGCCACAAGAGGGAAAATATCAGAAAATCGCCGTTGTCGATAATGAGATCGAGGCTGACATCCTGACTCAATGTTTAAATGATATGGGAATTCCCCATAACATTCGCTCCTTCACCGACAGCGCATACTCCAGCGTTTTTCAGCTAACCCGCGGCTGGGGCCAGGTTAATGCACCCATCGAATACCAAGATGCGATCGTTGATATTTTGGAGGAGATGCGTTCCGGCATACAAATAGATTATACAGATGACACTTCTTCCGAAGACGGCGAATAAAGTATTTAGCTGATTATAAAATATTTATAATGTATATAATACAAAAAAACGGAGGTGCTTAAAATGTCAAAAATCATCATGGGTATTCATCTGCCCGAAAGAATGAACAATGCTACCCAATTTCAATCCATTCTCTCCCAATATGGCTGCACTATAACAACAAGACTTGGCCTGCATATAGCTACTCCGAAAGAATGCAGCCAGGAAGGGCTTATTATCCTTGAATTCGTAGATAATGCCGACGAGGCCGCCCAAAACTTTGAAAAAGAAATCAAAGAATTAGGCGAGGTCGAAATACAAAAAATGGTCTTTTAACAATAAAAACAAAAACTAAAAGTAGGATGCAACCCAGCATCCTACTTTTAATATCTTCAAAATAAAAGAACACCCTACGCATAGGGTGTTCTTTGGTGGTCGCTACTAGGCTCGAACTAGTGACCCCCACGATGTCAACGTGGTACTCTAACCAACTGAGCTAAGCGACCTCACAACAGATACTATAACAAAAAATTGGGCTTTGGTCAACCTTATTAAACCTTATTTTATAACTTCTTTTTGAGTAATATCAACATGTAACTTTTAACAAAAAGATCCATACAAAATTTGTTTTATAAATGACCTGCTCAATTATAAGCAGGTCATTTATATTATCTTTAATAAAATCATAGTTGTGAATTTATTTTTTAATGATATACTAAATACTAAGAAAATACCCGATTTTATTTCTTGCGGGAGGGATAACCTTGCTGGAAATAGTTGTTTGCGAAGATAATAATGTATATAGAAAAGTAATCACCGAAAACATCAACAAGCTGATTATTGGGAAAAAGATAAATGCCTCCATAGTCCTGGATTGTGATTCGCCGACTATGGTCGAAAAATTCATTGTGGAAAATACCCCCAATGTTTTTTTTCTGGATATCGACTTGAATGCTGATTTGAATGGCATAGACCTAGCTGCTATCATCCATGAAAAAATCACTGATTCTTATATCGTCTTTATCTCTCAATATACCAATTTGGTCTTTAAATCTTTTAAAGTCCGGCCTTTTGATTTTTTACCCAAACCGATTACTAAAGAAGACCTGGAAAGCGTTTTAGTCGAGATCAATAATGATTATCTGAAAAAATTTGACGTTGAAAAACCTGATTTTCTGCAGATTAAAATAGGTGGCAAAATCTATCAATTACCCAAATATGAAATTGTTTTCCTGGAAAAATTCGGTAATAAGTGCATAGTTCATACAATCAATAAGACTGTCTATTGTTATCAATCTTTGGACACTATTTTCGAAAAACTAGACAATAGCAATTTTATTCGCTGCCATAAGAGTTTCATAGTCAATAAGAGTTTTATAGAACAGATAAATCTAGCCGATATGGAAATTCTCCTTAAAGATGGCCAAAAATGTTTTATCGGCAGTAAATACAAGAAAAATCTTCTGGGCGAATTAGATACTACAATCAAAGATTAGAGGTTTTATATGTTTAATTTTAAATCAAGCAGCATCAAAAACTATATGACTGCCCTGATTGCCATTTTTGTGATTGCTTCCATACTGACCAATATCTTCTTTTTTAATGCCATCAACAATATCAGTATCGAAAGTGATCTCTACCAAAATATCAAAGCCAGCAATGACTTAAAGGCCGATATTTTTCCGCCCCGGCTTTATATAGTAGAATCATATCTGATCGTGCAGCAGTTGGTCAGTGAAAAGAATGAGCAAAAAACAACTGATCTCCTGGAGAAAATGGTAGAGACCCGTCGAGAATATTTAAACCGTTATGCTTATTGGACCAACAATACCCATGACCAAGAAATATCGGACCTGGTCTTGGAATCAAATACCTATGTAACCCAGTTTTATAAAATATATGACGATCAATTCCTCCCCGCTTTACAAAATAAGGACTACTTCGCTCTAGAAAAGATAGTCAACTCTGAAATGAAGCAGCTATTTGAGAAGCATAGGGACATCATCGATAATATGTCCAATATTATCGAGGTCTCCAATACCAATATTGAAACCAGCGCAAAAACATTCGCGGATAGGTCGCGAATACTTTTGGCCTGCATCTATATAATCTCGATCTTGATCATCTTGGTAATTTCTTTTATCATCTTTAGAAAAGTCCGGGACATTGAGAATAATATCGTTACCTCACAGCATGAGACGGAGCTTGCTAATGAGCGGCTGGAAGCAATAATTGAAGGTTTAAAGAAGTTTAAACATAGTTATGACAACACCCTTGCTTCCATTGACGGCTATGTCATCAAAAATGATCTTGAGGGCCTTAGAGCCTATCTGGATGAAGTCATCGTAGAAAAAAATAAAAATGAGATCGTCAACTATTTCAAGATCGATTTTATAAAAAATCCGGCAGTCTCAGGATTGATCATCTCCAAGATGATCTATGCCGAGAAACATGGCGTGGAATTTACCTTAAAAGTAAGAAGTGAAGTCCTGGATATCGCAATTAAATCCAGTCATTTATGCGAGATTCTGGGGATATTGCTGGATAATGCCGTTGAGGGAGCTGCCGAAAGCGTGGAGAAAAAAGTCAATATCAAGATCTATGACTTAGATGACTCAATCGTCTTTGAAATCAGAAACTCTATTGAAACTATGCCCGATAGAGTCAAGATGTTTGACAAAGGTTGGACTACCAAAGGGGAAACCCGTGGCATAGGTTTATGGATGGTCAAAGATATAATTTCAAAATACGAAAACATCATCTTAAATACAACAGTTGACAAAAAATATGTTGAGCAGGAACTTATCATCATTAAAATAGTTCCTGAGACAAATGATACTCTTTATACCGACATTTTGTAACCTGAAAATATCGTTTCATCACATCTATATAGTTATAGAGTCATCTTCCTGTTATACTCGACCTGTACTTATAAAAAACTCATAAAGGAAGATGACCTATGATTAATGGAGCAAACACTGCTTGGATGCTGATTGCAACAAGCCTGGTCATGCTGATGACGCCTGGATTGGCGTTTTTTTATGGTGGCCTGGTAGGTAGAAAAAATGTTTTAACGATCATGGCTCAAAGCTTCGCATCAATGTCCATAACTACTGTTATCTGGTTTTTAGTTGGTTACTCGCTTTGCTTTAGTGGTGGTGAAGGTGGCTTTATCGGTAATTTGGATATGGCCTTCTTCCATGGAATTAACGTCTCCACTATCATGCAGGGCAACAATATCCCCTTGCTGGTTTTCGCTGCTTATCAGATGATGTTCGCTATTATTACCCCCGCCTTAATTACGGGTGCTTTTGCCAACAGGATTAGATTTGGCGCATATGTGATCTTCCTCGTTGTCTGGTTGCTTTTCGTATATTTTCCGCTCGTCCATATGGTCTGGGGCGGTGGTTACTTTGCTCAATTAGGTATCCTTGACTATGCCGGTGGTATCGTCGTCCATACTTCAGCTGGGATGGCAGCCTTAGCTTCCATTGTCTTTGTTGGTAGAAGAAGAGTGCTCGGAGAACATCCCCATAATCTGCCTTTGGTAGCTATCGGTACTGGCCTGCTCTGGTTCGGTTGGTATGGTTTCAATGCTGGCAGCGAATTAAAGATTGATGCGGTAACGGCCCAGGCCTTTTTGAATACCGACGTTGCGGCTTCATTTGCAGCTTTCATTTGGGTGATTATCGACTGGATCAGATATAAGAAGCCTAAATTCCTTGGCTTATTAACCGGTGCGGTTGCTGGACTTGCCACTATTACACCCGCTGCAGGTTATGTCTCACTTACATCGGCGGTAATAATCGGCTGCCTGGCAGGTTTTATCTGCTACATGGCGGTTGAGATGAAAAACAAACTCAAATGGGACGATGCTCTTGACGTTTGGGGTGTCCACGGCGTTGGAGGTATCATCGGGACGATCTTCCTGGGTATCTTTGGCAGCACCTTAGTCAATCCCGCCGGAGCAAACGGTTTAATATATGGCGGCGGAGCATTTTTCTTAAAAGAACTACTTGCCGTCATAGCGGTTGGCATCTATGCCTTTGTCTTTAGTTGGGTAGCCTTGAAGATAATCAATATCTTCGTGAAAGTCAGGGTATCCACCAAAGAAGAGCAAGACGGTTTGGACTTCTCTCTGCATGGTGAAACCGCTTATGAGGAAAATATTGCCTAATTGATAAAAAATTGGCTGCCCGTTAAGGGCAGCCAATAAGTATTTATTTCTTTGCAACAAATAACATTTAGTTCTTGAGTTAATATTAGGCAACCGAACTTTGTTCTTTTGCTACGGCTTCACATTCTTCATGTTCGCAAATAAATTCATCGGCATCGCTATAAGGAAGTTCTTTGACGCCCAAAGAACTTGCGATCAGACCGGTGATTTTACCACAAACAAAAGCGAGGACCACTGTAAATAAGATACCACCAATCTGCACAGGAACATTGCCGGTTACGAAGATGGCCATTAAACCACCGAATATACCAGGCATACCATGGAGATTGTTGATACCGCAAGTATCAGTGCCTTTGATGAATTTCTGCAGTTTGGGAGCAATGATGCTGTAACCAACAGTGCTCAGTGTACCGGCTGCTAAACCGATCAGCAGCGCAAAACCGAAACTGGTCGAAGAGCAAACAGAACCGATTGCTACACCACCCGCTAAAGCCGCATTAGCAATATCTTCAATTTCGATTTTACCACGAATCAGCTTGGAGAAGATGTAGGTAGCTATAGTTGCGCCGCAGAGGGCAAAAACGGTATTGATGGCAGTCAATACTACCAGATGGGGAGCAACAATAGCGCTTGTGAAAGAAGGCCAGAACAACCAAAGAATCATGCTGCCCAAGAGACAGAATTGATTACTTTGAGAATCAACCTTGCATTCTGGAGAATTTTTAAATTTATTAGCAGTATGAGCTACAACACCTAAACCAAAATAAGCACCAAAAGCATGGATAACAACAGATCCACCGGTATCTAAGAAACCATTAAAAAAGCCGCTTTCCAAGATCATCCATTCATTGAAAATATAAGCGGGAATAAAAAGCAATGCCATAATCATAAATTGGTCCATCTTCATCCGGCCTAATGGAGCACCGATGGCAATCAAGAGACTGGCTGCGGCAAATTCAGCGCAGAGGAATGTTTCAATACTGACTGAAGACATAGAAAAATCTTCTCCGCCCCAGCTTTTTATTAACATATAAGCCGGTATTGCCACGCTGACTACTAAGAAAGTAGCCGTAATGGAGCTATAGCCATGACCCCTAACGAAGACCATCAGGAAACCGAAACCGACTAATAACATGGCTAGAATATGAATTGAACGGCTGTATTGCAATGTATCCAAAATAGTCTTATAGCCGTTAGCCATAGAAGTTGAATCAGTTTGGCCGCTGGAAAGCGATCTAATGCCTTCCGCAACATTGTGATTCAAAGAGGGCATAAAAGCAATTGCGGCAGCAACGAATAATAATAAAAAGAATAATAGCAGACCCTTCCTGGGCTTTGTTTTTGTTGCACCTAGATTTGTTTGCGACATAACTCTCTCCCCTATCATTGTAATAGTGTGATACTTGGGACAATCCTCCGTAACATCCTAGCTAAAATCATGCCAAAGCATGCTTTGCCCGATTAAAATAATAGTTAACTAGCGCGCAAAACCTCTGCAAATCAAAACAAACTTCCCTTAAACATTGAGTTTCCGATGACAAAACTGTCACCGGAACCATGAAGAATGCAAGTTTTTTCTGTTTTATATATCTCTAAATAAGTATTTAAGCAATGGCTAAAGAGCTTTTCAAAAAAAGCTTTCTTACCACTGCTTATGATAACATGCCTAATAATAAATTAAAACAAAAAAATTATTTAACAGTTTATTTTTACTATTCTGTCATATGTACTAATTTTGCATTTTCCAAGCTAGATAGGTTTTTAAAGTTATATTTTAAACATTAATTGTCATGACAATTATCTCAATTTTAGTCCTTTTATCTAATATATAAAGCACTTTTTGTAAAGATAAATAACATAAAGGCCACTATGTTTGAGATAAATTCAAAAATCCGGTTTATATCTTAACTTCTCCGTCATTCTCTCTTATACCACTTTTTTACATTTTTACTATGCCTAACAAGAATATTGCTCTATAATTATTATTATAGAGCAATATTCTCGTTTTTTAGATGCAGTTATATATAAGAAAGGTGATGTTTTATGGGAAGTTCCGGAGGTAAAAAAATTTTTAGTCTGGCACAGACTTTACTTTTTGTCTTAATCGCTGCCGCTTTAGCTAGCATCATAACTTATAACGTAGCTCCAACTGGGCAAAACTCTTCTGATTTTTCTGTACAAGCACTCTATCAAAACGCGATAGTAGACTCCATGATCGCTGAACCAGCCGAGATCACTCCTCTCGTAGCGATTACACCAAACAGCGACTTGGTACAATGGAACGCAACAAAGGATAAAGTTTTACTGGCAACCTGGCATAGCTATCCGGATAGCTACCCGGATGGGGCAACTGTTGAGACCTCTTGGGGAGAAGTATGGACCTTTTTACCGCTGGAATTAAAGGAACGCTACCAGCAATATCTACCAGAAGACATCGATGACATCCTGCGCCTGGAACAACTCATTGGTCTACCCCCACAAAACGGCTATACCAACTTCACGACCATGTGGGTCTCGCCAAAAGATATCTTCAGGCCTAGCTATGATAATGAAATCACCGATACCACAGTACAATTGCAATTCGCCGAAAACGCCGATCCAAGTTATGTTGAATGGTTTGAGCAAAATATCATCGATTCTTACTATCCCGGCTCGTATCCCTGGACAAGATTGGGATATACATATGATTGGTCAGGTGATAGCACGGAATATGGCCTCAGTGAATTCGTTATCAAACAAGGTGCCCAGGTCGTGGTTGAAAAAACATATACCAATGAGGACTTCTTGACTTATCTGAGTGAATAAATTACCCATAAAAGCAAAACACCAAGTATTACTTGGTGTTTTGTTCGACTGTCAAAAAAGTGGTCAGCGGGCCGAGAAAAGAGCCAGACCAGGCAGAGGAACGGCCAGCTAGGGAGCGTACTAAAACGTACGTGATCGACGCTGGACGTCCCGACAACGTCGTATGGCGAAGTTTATCAACACGCTGACCACCAAGTATTTACTTGGTGTTTTGTTCTGCTTTTTGTACATCTGACTGTGATGTGCCTTCCAGATCAACATCTAAAAAAGCCTCATTTTGGGGCAAGAGCATATCAAATTCAGTAGTATAGTCCACATATACCGTTGCCTGTTTTATAGAGCATTCCAGTAAATGTCCGCCTTGGCTTAGGTCCTTGCTCAAAAAATGGAGATGATATCCGGGCAGATTTATACCTTCGGCATATGCAGGACACCAAAAGCCGACCAAAGTCCCCCGCACATCAGCAAATTCAAAAGTCTGTTGATCTGCCGTCACAGCTACTAAAGGCGGATAGGGTTTGCTTTGCTTGGCCACACTGCGGGCCTTAACATTGGAAAAATCGCCTTCGATTTTGAATGCGTAAAAGATGTTCTGGCTGGGAAGGAGTTTATTTAGCTCCTGTTGTAATTGCGCATAATCGGCAATATCGGTTAAGACAATCTGCTCATCGGCCTCAAAATCCGTCACCGCGGCAAAAGGAGTTGTCGCGTCGACAGCCACCGGCTCGACTTGCCCGCTAGAGAGCACCTGATAGGCTTGTCCATCAACTAAGATCATTTCTCCTTCTAAAGCATCAAAAGTTCCTATGCCCAAGTTCCCATGTCTTTCTAATTCGCCAAATGGGACTTCTCCGTCATATACTCCCTGCATCAAGGCAGAAAGCGTAGACACCTGATATAAGGTGTCCGAAGATTCTTCACCGTAATTGGCAGAACAACCCACCAAGGGGAGGCAGATGAGGGCTGCTAAAGGCAATAGTAAAAATGATTTTTTCAAGTTTTTAGCCCCTTCCATGGATAAAGTAAATTAAACTATATTTTATTATAAACTATTTGTTAATTTGTGCCAATATAAAAGCACCCGGAAGAGGAAACTTCCGAGTGCTTTTCAGGGTAAGGTTAATAGAAAGTCATTTATGGGTGTAAACTAATTATTCACTTACTGTTTCAGTAGAAGCAGGAGGTGCGCAAGCGCCAGGACCATTTGGCCCAGGGCCACCGTGTCCACCGTGCCCACCAAAACCATAGGAACCTTCAAATAAGCGATATAGTTGATCGGCTTCGTCTTGGGTCAGATCACCATCTTCGACCTGCTGGTCAAGATTAGCTTTGATCGATTCTAAAGTTGCAGTGTTTTCTTCTTGCTGCGCTTTTTGTTCATCAGTCAGCTCAGGAGCTGTTCCTTTGTCGCCTTTTACTGCTTCGAAATAACTGCTCATATCGCCGTCTTCACAAGCAGCATAGATTTCATCGGCTTCATCTTGGGTCAAATCACCTTCTTCGACCTTTTGGTCAAGTTCTGCCTGAATCTTTTCTAACATATCAGCTTTTTGTTCATCGGTCATTTCAGGTGCTGTTCCTCTAGTTTCTCCAGGAGCACCAGGGCCACCTTGGCGGCCTACTGCTTCAAAATAGCTGCTCATATCGCCATCTTCGCAAGCGGCATAGATTTCATCGGCTTCATCTTGGGTCAGGTCGCCATCTGTTACTTTCTGGTCAAGTTCTGTCTGAATCTTTTCTAACTGTGCAGCTTTTTGTTCATCGGTCAGCTCAGGTGGTGTTCCTTTAGCATCGCCGGCCCCACCAGGACAACCTCCGAAATCTCCATCTTCATATTTGGCATAGAGATCATCGGCTTCATCTTGGGTAAGAACATCATCCGCTACCAACTGGTTAAGAGTCGTTTGCAGATCTTCCAATACTTGCGCTTTTTCCTCATCGGTAAGCTGGCAAACTGCAGCTGTTCCCTTATCAGAACTTGCGGAAGAGCTGTCGCTAGCATATGCTGTTGCGGATATAGCTACCGTCAAGGCTAAAGCAACAATAATTGAGATCTTGGCTTTGTTCATTAATACATTCCTCCTTTTCTGGCCCCTTTCATTTTTTATCGGACCATCTGAGGCTATTATCTCCGACATATGTAACGTAAATAAGAATATTGCGTGAAGATTATATGAAGTTTAAAATAATTATTAAAATTTAAGATAAATTTTTTCCAAAGTTACTTTTACCAGGGGTATTTTATAAAGTTGTTTTTACACTTAATCCCATCCCTATACAAAAAACCCAATTAATTACAGACGCTTCCCCAAACCCAAACCTTGTTTGCGCCACTATCATTTACTTTTGCTGCCATAATTGTTAAAATATGAAAGAAAATAGCTATAAAAAGCCATAATACATCCAAACGCAAAAGAAGAAGGGGTGTCTTTTAATTGGAGAATCTTTATGACCTTGTGATCGTTGGCGGAGGTCCTGCCGGACTGGCTGCGGGAATTTACGGTGGACGTGCTAAAATGAATACTTTGATCCTGGAAAAAGTTGCGCCAGGCGGACAAGCCCTCCTTACTAATGAACTGGTCAATTACCCCGGGTTTGCCCAAGGTTCCGGAGCGCAGATCATGGAAGAGTGGGTCAATCATGCTAAAGGTTTTGGCGTGAGGATCAAAAGGGAGCAAGTCAGGGAAATGGAATTAGACGGGCAGATAAAGACTATCACCACCAAAAAAGGCAATCAATATCAGGCACGCTCTATAATATTGGCTCCTGGAGCCTCTCCCCGCCACTTAGGCATCAAGGGTGAGCAGGAATTTACCGGCAGCGGCGTTTCCTATTGCGCTATTTGCGATGCAGCAGCTTTTCGCAACAAGGAAGTGCTGGTCATCGGCAGCGGTGATTCGGCCATCGAAGAGTCCCTTTTTCTCACCCGCTTTGTTAACAAAGTTACTATAGTAGTGATCCATGACGAAGGCATCGTAAACGCTAACAAGATCAGTGCCAATAAAGCATTTGCCAATGATAAAATAGCCTGGATATGGAATTCTACCCTGGAAGAAATCAAAGGTGATGGAGTAGTAAACGGCGCTATTTTGAAAAATATCAATACCGGCGAGCTTACCGAAATCAAAACCGACGGCGTTTTTATCTTTATCGGCAATGCACCTAACACTGATTTTCTTAAAGGCAATCTGGAAATGAATGAACAAGGTTATATCGTCGCCGGCGAAGATATGTCTACTTCCGTTTTAGGTGTTTATGCTGCCGGAGATGCCAGAGAAAAATATCTGCGTCAGGTAATCACCGCCGCTAATGACGGGGCTATCGCCGCCATCGCCGCGGAAAAATACCTGGCTGAGGAAGAAGCTTTTCAAGAAAAGGTAATGGAAGCCACCGCCCCCGTATTGCTGGCTTTCTGGAGTCCCCAAGTGTCTGAGAGTGCCGATGCGCTTACCCCCTTGGAAAAGGCCGCAAAAGAGCATGATCTCGAGGTTGTGAAAATTGATGTCTCTTATAGCACGGGAAGAGCCAAAAGAATGAGCATAGACCATGTGCCACAGGCTCTCTTAATGATAAAAGGCCAAGAAGCAGCCAGAATAAGCGATAAATTCGATACTCAGTCCATAAATCAAATAATTACCAAAGCATTAGCCTAAAAAAAAACTTAAGGGTTGCCACTCTTGTATTTTGAACGCAAATTAAGGTTAGCGTTTTTCCTGCTAACCGCCTTTGTTGTTTTTAAATAATTAATTACTAAAATTTAATTTTGCAATTTTTTGCCTTGCAAAAAGAGGCAAAACATGATATCATTTCTTAGTGTTACTGTATGCCTTTCGGCGTATAAATAACTAGGCGCCATGGCCAAGTGGTAAGGCAGAGGACTGCAAATCCTTCACCCCCAGTTCAAATCTGGGTGGCGCCTCCAAAACTTGCCGGAGTGGCGGAACTGGCAGACGCACAGGACTTAAAATCCTGCGATAGCAATATCGTACCGGTTCGACCCCGGTCTCCGGCACCACAAAAAAGCTACTATCTTGATGATAGTAGCTTTTTTGTTTTTTATATTTTTATAAAATTAATTACTTCTCAATGCTTCCATCGGAGAAACAGTAGAGGCATTAATCGCAGGATAGACACCGAAAATGACACCGCAACCTAAAGCCACGCTTACAGCTACCTTTATAGCAGTAAAACTTACTACTGCGTCAAAACCATAGCTGGTAAATAAATTCATCCCTAATACGCCTAATATTACGCCTACAATGGCCCCAACACCACTTAAATACAGTGATTCCAACATAAATTGGATAACCAGGTCACTTTGCCTAGCGCCCAAAGCGCGTCGCACACCGATCTCTCCGGTGCGTTCAGTAACTGCTACCAGCATGATATTCATGATCCCTAATCCACCTACCAACAAGGAAACGGCAGCTATGCCACCCAATAAAAGCGACATGATCCTATTTGCCTGGTCGGCCTCCTCTACCATCTGGTCTAAGCTGGTCACTGTAACTGTAGTCTTCTCTTCATCGCTAGAGATATCGCCTGAACCGCCCAAATCACCTATAATAGTGGACGTATTAGAAGAACCGGAAAGATTGGCATTGCTATCAAGACCAAGTTTTAAGCGGATAATACGGCTGAGTTGCACTACCGCTAATTCGGAATCTTGCGATGAAGCTGTTTTGCCCCATAGTTCCGTTACTGTCTTTGTTTCTATGATTTTCTGGGCGCTAGTATAAGGAATTACTATTTTATTATCGATACCTTCACCTTTGCCATCACCTTTAGCGGAAAGAACGCCGATGATCCGATATTCATAACCATCAAGGGTCATGGTTTGGCCTACCGGAGAACGCCCTCCTTGAAGTTTGGTGGCAATATTATTACCCAGGACTGCTACTTTGGAAGAATTACCTACTTGTATTTCATTAAAGAAATTACCGGCCACCATAGTATGGTCACGGATATAAGGAAACTCGGAATTGACACCTATGATATCTACTGTTCCCCGTGAACGCCGCCATTTCATATCGGCACTGCCATAAGCAACCGGAGTCATCGCCGTAAGAGTATTTACCCGACCTTTTAGTTCATAAGCTAAGTCTGGTTCAAAGTCAGTCAGTTCATCGGTGGATTTGATCATCACCACATTGGAGCCTAGACTTTCAAACTGAGCTATAACTGCCGAACGTGCCCCTTCGCCAATACCCATGAGACTGACAACCGAGGCCACACCAATAGTAACGCCCAAGATAGTTAAAACTGAACGTAAAGGATTGGACATAACCCCATGTAATGCCATTTGCATACTAAAGCGAAGTCGTATACCAAAGCTCTTAAAATTTCCCATATGCTCTCTCCCCGCCAGATAACATTACTTTAACCAGTTCTAAGAGCTCCTATTTAACAGTGGCTGTAGGATCAGCTACTGTTCCATCAGTTGTAGCTGCATCAGTCTCTGTTGATGTATCCGTAGACTCTTCTGTATTCCCACTATCTCTGCTATCACCGCTAGTGTCACCGGGAGTTACGTTAGACTGGCCAGGGAGCATATCAGCTGTAGAACCGGTGATTACTAATTGTCCTTCTTTAAGGCCGGATCTTACTTCTACTTGTGTACTGTTAGATAAACCAACTTCGATCGTGACCGTGCTTACCGTACCATCTTTATTTAAGACATCGACTTTATTAACATCATCTTCCGAATACACAGCCTCCTGAGGTATCAATAAGACATTAGAAGCAGTACCGGCATTTATATAAGCTCGTGCTTGCATCCCTTCACGAATATCTGATGAACCTTGCACTGTAATATAAACCTGGAATTGGGCTATCCCTTTTTCATTAGTACCCATGCCATAAACTTGCTCGACAACACCCGTAAAAGGCGTATCAGGCAAAGCATCTACCGTAACCTTTACCGGGGCACCCTGCGTGACTAATAAAACTTCCGTATCATCAACATTTACATACATGCTCATATTAGAAGAATTAAAGACGCTTCCTAGGTAATCGCCGGGATTAACACTATCACCTTTTTTCTTCTCAAATTCCGAGACCATACCATCACAAGGAGCAGTTATCAAAAGATTGCCTGCTTGCATTTGATAAGAGGTCAACTCTGCTTTTTTGGCCCTGATACTGTCCTGACGTGTCTGGATATCTTCCCTGACATCTGAACCAGCCATAGCAAATATAGGATCGCCAGCTTTGACTACAGCATTATTTTTGGCTATTACTCTAGTTATTGTACCGGTTAATCCTGAAGACACATCTTCTTCATTAGCATAACTCTCTATTATCGCAGAATAACGGCACCATCTGGTATTATCAGGTATATCGCCGTTTTTAAAAGTATAACCGGCAGTTGGTTCATAAAAACCAACATTGGCCAATGAATCATCGGCAGGAATGATCAACCCAGGATTAGCTAATTCTAAGGTTACATTATAGATAAATTCATTACCCGATTCTGTACTTTGAGCCCCACTATTAAAATAAAGGGTCTTGCTGGCTACAGCATTGGGATTACGGTTGATATCGACAATTTTTGCCTCCCGCGTATCTCCCAAATACTGCCAGAGGTTTACTATAGCCTTAGTCTTGCCGTCTTTGATCTGGGCAATCTCATAAGCAGTCAGATTAGCTGTGATCTTAACCACAGAGTCATCGACAACCCTTACACTTTCGGTCATATCTTCTATATCCGTACCCGCTTTTACAGTCAGGCCGACTACCCGGCCATCAAAGGGGGCGGTAACGATAATACCATTGCTGGGGTCGGCATTATCCACTTCGTCAACAGGCAAATTAAGCATATCTGCCAGGGATTTGCGTTCATTATTTAATTGTTCCTGTAAATCCTTGATCTGCTCCGATAGAGTAGGAGCTGATAACTGCAGGATAGGATCACCGGACTTTACCTGGTCACCGGACTTGACAAAAACATCCATAATTTTATAGGACATACTACTGGTGTCCTCGGACCAAGGCACAGAAATACCGCCGCCGTATGAGGCGCTTAAATTACCAACAGCCTCGACACCAACTTTGATATCCCCGCGCACAACTTCCGCAGTAGAATACTTTACAGCGTCAACATCAGTACTCTTGGGTAGTAATGCTTTGATAGAAAAGTATCCTCCCACAATAACTACCACAATTACACCAGCCATAATTGTCCATTTCTTTTGCTTATCCGTGAGCTTCATCCTTGCTCTCCTCCCGCAACTCTTCATTTTCTTCTTCATGCCTTTGATTTTTACTTCTGGCAATCAATGTATTTAAAGCCAGCTCCCTTCTCTCGGGAGTAACTTTTTCTTCACTATCTATCTCACCGTCAAAAATATGGATGATCCTTGAACCGTAATAAGAAACCTCAGTATCATGCGTAACTTGTACAATAGTCAATTGCAGCTCACTGTTAAGCTTAGCAAAGAGATCCATTATGCTGACGCTGGTTCGGGAATCTAAGGCCCCTGTCGGTTCATCTGCTAATAGCATTTTAGGTTTGCCGATAATAGAACGGGCAATCGCCACACGCTGCTGCTCCCCACCTGACAATTGCTTAGGATAGTGATTCATGCGGTGTTCAAGCCCTACCAATTCTAAAACTTCTTTGGCAGCCTTATGTCTTTGGGCGGCAGGTATACCCCGATAAATTAAGGGCAATTCCACATTCGCCATTGCGTTTAGCTCTTTTAGCAAATGAAAGCTTTGGAAAACAAAGCCTATTTCGCGATTGCGCAAATCCGCGAGTGCCGTATCGGAAAGAGAGTTCACATCAATATCGTTGATGAAATATGTACCAAAAGAAGCCTTGTCCAGGCAACCAATAATGTTCAACAAGGTGGATTTGCCGGAACCGGAAGGCCCCATGATGCTTATGTATTCACCTTTTTCAGCACAGAGGCTGATACCCTTTAAAACATCCGTACGCACCTGTCCATTTAAAAATGAACGTTTAATATCTTTCAGCTCAAAAAGCGGCACATAATCACCTCATCATCCTATATATACATAATATACATCAAAATTTGTTTATGATGAATATATGACGAAAAATAAATTGTTTTTGTTCTCAGAATATGGGAGTTTATAAAAATATTTTTTAATAAATATATATAATATGACAAAATAAAACTGCCAACATTATTGTTGGCAGTTTTATTTACTACGATTTTAAACTTACAATTCGTTGAAATCTACCCAATTTTTTGCTTCTTCAACAAAATCATCAGATTGGGTAAGATTATTTATCCAATTATAGTTATAAACTCCATTAATCTTAGTCATTTTGGAGTTTTTAACTACTCTTTTTAAGGATTTTTTATTAGTGGATTTCATATATACCTCCAAACTTATTTGATGTCTTTATTATAAAACCTAATTTTGTTGTTTATGCGTTATTCTTGCAAATAATTCTTCACAAAAAACCAATAGAAAAGTGTATTATATAATCATGCCCCTCATAAGCTTAAAAGGGGTGTTTATATGAACAATAGTTTTGATGAACTGCCTTTAATTACTGCTACCATTGCTATCATTTTAGCTAAAGATATGACAGTCGAGGAATTAAACTTCTTTGGCAACCTTTTAACAGCCATAGCGGCAGAGATGCTTACCATAGCAGCTGCCCGTGCAACTTTTATAATAGAAGAAGAATTATCAACAAAAAGATAGAAGTGTTCTTGTTTAAATAGTAGTTTGAATTTTTTCTAAACGATAAAAAAAACGGCCATTAAGGCCGCTTCTTTTATCGTTTTTTAATTACTAATAGCTATTGATTTATAATGCTGATGCTCCGAATATCTTTATTCCAGTCAATTATATAGCCTAATGTATCACGCAAAAACGAAGCTGGCAAATAAAGCGAACCATTTGCATACATCGCTTTTACATCATAGGAAAGCTCGCCGATAACCACTTTATTCGTGGAAATATTTAAAACGAAATGCTGGGAGCCATTGGAACCATAAAGACAATCATCATAAAAATAGATTTCCCAACCCATTGCTGATAAAACGTCTCTGGCAGGCACATAAACCGTTCCGTTTTTCGCATAAGGGGCCTTCTGTAATAAGTTCTTTTCACCATCGGTAAACATAGTTTTGCTACCTACAACCAAGGTTACCTTTACGGCGGAATTTTCCTGATAAGAAAGCCACTGTATAGCCCTATCCAATTGCTTACTTTCATCAGCTACATAAATATCTGGGGTAACACCGCCGTTAGCATCGACATTTTGATAACCCCTGGAAAAATACTGTCCGGTAGTGAAAACTATACCTGCACCGGTAGGCAAAGTAACGACTGATTGCATGACTCCTTTACCAAAGGTCTTGGTACCGATGATTGCACCGGTTCCCGCATCCTGAATATTGGCAGTCAAAAGTTCGGCTGCGCTGGCAGTTTCTCCATTGACTAAAACTGCTAAAGGCAGATTGATCTGATTGTCTCCATCGGTGCTGAGAAAACTCTGACGACCTATTTTCTGGGAAACAAAGATCACTGGCCCTGCAGGCACAAAATATCCGGAAACGTTTACAACGCTACTCAATGTTCCACCGGGACAATAGCGCAGATCAAGGATTATCGATTTTGCGCCATCATTTTCTAAATCTTCAAGGGCCGCTGCAACTTGAGTATCAGTCTTTTGGGTAAACTCACTGATCGATATATAACCGACATTTCCCTCCAACATCTCATGACCAACACTTTGTAAGGTAAGCGTTGTGCGAAGCATAATAAATTCTATGCTTTTACCGTCACGTTCTATGGTAATAGAAACCATAGTACCTTCTTCACCTTTACATTTGAGCTGTATTTCTTCTTTCGTCAGAGCCGATATATCAACGCCATCAATTTTAGTTATCACATCGCCGATTTCCATATCGGAATCCTCCGCCGGAGAAGCAGGCACAAAACCCATAATTACAGCCTTGCCATCACGGATATCAAAATAAATACCTATACCGACGCTTTCCCCTTCATTGGACATATTATATTGCGCAAAATTTTCAACATCATAGTATCTAGCCCAGCGGTCAGTTTTATTATGGAGAGTCAACATTTGCGAAACTGTAGTCGCAGCCAAGGTCTCATCACTTGGCGAGTAAAAAGCATAATTTTGTAAGTAATATTTAGCCGCCGCCAAATCATCAGCTTCATCTGCAGCTTCAGTATCCGCCGCAAAGGCCGCAGAAGAAAGAGAAAAGATCATTAGAAGGGCTATCAAGACTGGTAGAAAATAAGAAAACTTGGTTTTTTTAAACTGATTTACCATGATGATACTTCCTTTCGTAGTTCAGGAGAAAATGAATATTTTACCGGAACTATCAATATTTACAAAAACTTTATAAAAACCCGGCACTTAAGGGCTGGGAATTTTAATATTTAATTAGCAACTTTAAATGTACAATATATCTGTAAAGGACAGTCGCTACATAGTGGGTTTTGCGCCTTGCAAAGCTTACGTCCATGCCAGATAAGCCAATGATGCGCCTCGCCCCATTTTTTTTCGGGGATAATGGCGCAAAGTTCTTGCTCCACAGCCTCTGGAGTCTTGCCACTGGCTAAGCCAAGGCGGTGCGCCGTACGGAAAACATGCGTATCGACAGCCAGTGCAGGAAGACCATAACCAACACTAAGAATGACATTGGCCGTCTTTTGCCCCACTCCCGGTAAAAGCAGCAAATCCTCACGGTTCTTAGGGACTTCCCCAGCAAAATCATCTCTGATTTTTTGGGCAGCAGCAATGATATTTTTAGCTTTATTTTTATATAGACCACAAGTTTTGATCAATTGTTCCAGCTCTTGCGGTAAAAGCGCTGCAAAATCGAGAGGAGTTGCATACTTAGCAAAAAGTTGCCTTGTTATTTTATTAACCTGATTATCATTGGTTTGCGCGGAAAGGATAACCGCTACCAACAATTGAAAAACAGAATTAAATTCCAAGGCAGAGGCACTACCCTGATATGTATCTTCCAAGATGCTAAGCACTTGTTTTTTTCTTTGTTCTTCTGATATTTTTGAATTGGTCAAGAGTTTCTCCTTCGGATTAGCTTTTGTTATAATTTTATCATGCTTTTTTTAGCTAGCAACCTTATTTCCATTTATTTAATAATTTTTTAGCTAAATATTAAATTATAAAAGAAAAAACGCTTTGATAAGCGTTTTTTCTTGGAGAAATATTTTTTGTTGGTCTTATGACATAGAGCTAGTCATGCTGCTTTGTAATTGCTGACCTTTTGTTCTAGCTTGATCGATGCCTTGCTGCTGAGCAGGGGCAACTGCATACCAACCTTTTTGATTCATCAAATTGAAGATGTCAAAATTACTACGGATCTCATCCTGGCAGATCTTCATCGTATCTTGTAGCAACTGACTACAAGCTAATTCAGTGCTCATATTTACATAATTTCCGGCAAGAAATTTTTGGTCTTTTAGACAATCCCACAAAATCGCTTTATCATCCATTTTCTTCATCCTCTCTTTAGTAGCTACTAAAAAAACAGTCTAATGTGTGCTTTGTGAATCCAAATGTCTCTTTAAGGTATCAAAATGGTTTTGATGCATACTCGCAATGTTTTTTAAGAGATTCTTAGACTGCGGATCAGTAGCACTATTGGACGCTTGTTGAAATTTTGTAACTTCCTGCGCCTCGATATTTAGAAAATCTTCCAGGTACATTAATTCTTTCTGGCTGATTTGAGCCATTCTTATCATCCTCTCCTTACTTAATACATTATTACCTGCAACTGCAACTATTGAACATTTTCGAAGGTACCGCAAGCAGTATGGTCAGAAGTATTAACAGGATGTGAAGAGGAGACTACTTCGATAGCATCTGCATTACAATATTTTTGTTGATTATATTTGCATTCTTCAACCAGGCATTTGATATTTCTTTGGATATCGGCCATTTATTTCACCTCCTTAAAAAATTTTTTTAAAACCTAATGAAACATGAATAGTATTTACCTAAAGACAAAAAAAAATAACGGATTTTCTCCGTTATTTTTTATCTTTTAAATTTTTTTAAATTTTTATAATTGAAAAGTCTGTCCAGGCTCAAGTACTACACAATTACTATTTGTCTGTGTTTCTACTGTTTTTTTAAAAGCAAAAACATCCTGGTGGATAGCAGGAAAAGTATTATAATGCATAGGAATGACTTCCTTTGCCCCCAGCCACTCAGCAGCAATTAAGGCATCTTCTGGGCCCATGGTATAGACATCGCCGATTGGCAGGAAAGCAACATCTATCTTCTCTCTGCCGATCACTTCCCTCATATCTCCGAAAAGCGCAGTATCTCCAGCATAATAAAAGCAAAAATTATCCAGCCAGATCAAATAGCCACTAGCAATACCGCCATAATACCCACCATCTTTGCCTTTTAACTCCGCGCTATGCCAGGCTGGTGTCATTTTTACCCGCAATCCTTCACAAGGATAAATATTGCCGCCGGTATTGACTTCCATCTTTTTGATTTCTCCAGCGTTCAGATTACGCAGCAGTTCCGGCTGAGCAATAAGAGTAGCCCCCGTTTTAGAGGCAATAGCAATAGCATCCCCTAAATGGTCTCTATGTCCATGGGTGATTAAGATAAAATCAGTTTCTATTTGCCGCCAATCTATTTTGGCAGTTGGATTGCCTGTAATAAATGGGTCAAACAAAACTTTCTTAGTTCCCTCAAGGAGAAAACAGGCATGTCCTGCAAATGTAATCTTCAATAATTCTACCTCCAAAGGGTTAGGTTGTTTACTATTATTTAAGCATGCCCAAAAGCTACTTTATTATTTTAATATAAAATTGCCCAAATAAAAAGTCCTAAAAGGGCAATGAATATTAAAAAAGCCGGACAGAACAAAAGATAAATCAGGAGCATAGCCACCACAAAAATCAAGATCGCCCCACCAGGACTACCAAAGCGACCTCTACAACAGCCAAGCCATCTCTGACACCGATTAAAGAAATTCATAAATACCCCTCCTTTTTGCTCCTATCCTATGAGCAAAAAGAAGTTTTGGTGCATGGCTTAAAGCGAAACGATATCTAGGTTGCCAAATACGGTACGGAGATTAGGCGCCCATCGTCAAGCATATATAAATATGCTTCTTTTACGGCTTTTGAGGAAATATCCGTTAAGGCTCGGGCATAATATTCTATCTGTTTAGCATAGCGGTTTAAAATCTCAGTTTCATTTTGTCCTGCTCCACCCGTTTTATAATCCACAATCACCCAGGCATCGTTTTCCAAAAAGGCAACATCGATCATCCCTTGCAAAAGCAGCCTTTCTTCATGGGAAATATCCTCTACCAACTCATTTGCAGGGATAGTATATGTAAACGGCAGCTCCCGGCAAACCTTTTCAGATGCACACATTCTTTTTCCCAGAGAAGAAGAGAAAAAATCGTCTAAACGATTTATATCCACCAAGGCCGCTATTTCTTGCGGCAGGCACCCGTCCTGACTCAGTTTTTCTATCTGCGACTCGATATCTTCCTTTTTGCTGCAAGAAGCCAAATCCAAATGTTCCATCACCCAGTGATTGGCACTGCCCCGCATTGCTGCCCTATCCGCTCCCAATTGCCTCTGGCCACTTACTCTCAAAGGAGTCGTTGAAACCATTTCAGGTAGTAAAAATTCTTCTTCCTGCACTGCCAATTTACGCAATTCAGTTACCGTCCATTTGGCGGGGAAAGAGCAAACGGAAGCATATGGATAGGTAAAGTCCAATACGAAATTAACCTCCTCAGCAAAACCTCCCTCTGGCAAAAGCTTGCCGGGTCGCAAATCAGGCCAAAGCGCAGGTTGCGCAGTGGATTGCTTAGTGTTGAGGCTAGGAGCAACTACCTTGATCTGCCAGTGGCTACCGCAGTCGGGTAGACAATACAAATCCTCTCTAAAACCGGTGCGGAGGCGCAGTTCCGCTGCATCTGGGTGACGTATAACAGCGCGCCCAATCCAATCGATAGGGCGACGGTCACCGCTAAGCGAACGCCAAGGCAAATGCACATCACTAGAAGCAACAGTTTTAGCCCAGTTAGCCAGCGTTTTTTCCAGGTTGCCAACCTGACCACTCATGATCAACCTTTCTTTGGCCCTGGTAAAGGCAACATAAAGAATTCTCATCTCTTCGGCAATGGATTCAGAACGCAAACGCGCCGCTACCGCCTCATAGGATAAAGTTGGATATTTAATTCTTCTTTGTCTGTCGGCTACTTTTACTCCCAGACCGAAATCCTTATGCCAAAGGATATCCTTGCGGTTATCGCCGTTATAAAATAAACCACCTAAACCTCCGACCAGCACCACCGGAAATTCCAGCCCTTTGCTGCGGTGGATGCTCATGATCCTGACTACGTCCTCATTTTCTCCCAAAAGGCGGGAAGAAGTGCTTTTTAGACCCTTATCTTTTGCCTGGGAAATTAGGCGCAAGAAGCGGAAAAGGCCGCAAAAAGAGCTATTATCATATTCCAAGGCCTGATTATAAAAGGCTTTAAGGTTTGTCTGCCTCTCCTCACCCCTGGGCAAAGCACCGGAAAGATAGAAGATACCTGACTGATTATAGATATCCAATATCAGCTGGGAAATACGTTTTTGTTTAGCCTCGGCTCGCCAAAGCTCAAGTCGCCGCAAAAAATCAGCAGCATGCGTACTGACTTCTTTGTCAGATATAGCAGCCGCCAGCAAAGCTTGAAAAAGAGTTCCGCTTTGTCCAATACGTATCTCTACCAGCTCGTCTAAAGAAAAACCGCCAATCGAAGAGCGCAAGACCGTAGCCAGAGGTATATCCTGGAGAGGATTATCAATGATTTGTAATAGCGATAAAACCTGAGACACTTCCGGAGACTCTATGTAACTGCCTTGATAATTGGCGATAGCCGGAATGCCCATGCGGGCAAACTCCTCGGCAAATACTTCCTCCCTGTTTTGGGTGGAGCGTAAAAGCACCGCCATATCGGCAAAAGCATAGCCCTCTTCCCTTAATTCTAGGATACGCGAACCTAAAAGACGCGCCTCCTCTTGCAGGGCGCTTATTTCCTCCACCACCGCTTCTTCCTCTTGGGCAGCTTCTTCTGTGGAGGATTCTTCCTCGCCTGCTTCATCCCCGGCTGTTTTTTTTGCTAACAAATAAAGCTCTACCGCCGCGCCTGTTTCCTGCGTATCCTTGCCCGGTTTCAGCTCTAATTCTTCATTATATTCGATCTCCGCTATCTCCTGAGTCATCAACTGGCGGAAAAGATAATTAACAGCTTCGATAACTGACGGAGTGCTGCGAAAATTATTATTCAAGTCAACTCTTTGCCCACCATCTTGTATGCCATAACGGTGAAATTTATCTAAAAAGAGGCTGGGCTCAGCCATGCGGAAACGATAAATACTTTGTTTGAGGTCACCAACCACGAAACAATTATGGGCGGAAGTCAAAAGCTGCAAGATGCGCTCCTGCACGCCGTTGATATCCTGGTATTCGTCTACCAGTACCTCGCAAAAACGCTGGCGCAATTCGGCGGCTATACCATTAGACTCATCTTCCAATATTTGCAGGCAAAAATGCTCCATATCATCAAAATCTATGGTGTTGCGCCGCCTTTTTTCTTCTGCCAGCGCTTGTCCGAAACCGATGACCAGCTCTCCCAACGCCTCCATCTGTGGAGCTAATTTGCGCATATCTGAGAGGATGCTCTCAGGCGAGCGGCGGCAATAATGATCTAAAAGCGCTCGCCAATTCTTTTTGGCCTGATCGCGTAGCTTCTTATATTCTTTTTTCTCATCCGTGGCACTACCTTTTTCCCTGGGCAAGTCAGCAAAATCAAAAGCAGCCATTGCCTCCAAAAATTCTTTCCAGGGATTACTAAAATCTTCCAATGACGAAAGTTTATTTATCTCTTCATCTACTTGCAAAAGCCAGCTATTAGGAATCGCTGCCCCATAAAGACTGGCTGCGTCCATCAAAAGCTCACGGCAAAAAGTTATCTGGGATTTTATCTCGGTGCGCAAAAAATCGCTCCAGGGATACTCTTCTAGGGAATCAGCGGTAAAACCTGAGCAAGCCTGCTTTATCCACGCTTCGGGGGAAGGCTGGCTACGAGAAAAATCATGCAGCGCCAAGATCATTTCCAGGAGCTGCGAATCATCCTTTGTGCCACCATAAGCATCTGCTAAAATAGGCAAATAGGGATTACCTTCCTGATATTGCTGCTCAATATATTTTTCCAAAGTTTCCCTGTTGATCAGCGACTGTTCCATACCCTGGGTAATTCGGAATCCAGAATCTAAGCCCACACGATAAAAGTGTTGTCGTACCAAGTCCAAACAAAAGGCATGTAGATTAGTAATCGAGGCCTGCGGTAAAAGCCCTAACTGCCGCAAAAGGTGTGTATTATGAGGACACTCAGAAGCTAGAGCAGACAATGCTTCGCCTACCCGCTGGCGCATTTGCGCCGCGGCAGCCTTGGTGAAAGTCACTACCAGCAAGCGGTCAATATCCAAAGGCGCATCCCCTTGAGAAATATGGCGAATGATGCGCTCTACCAGAACAGCCGTCTTGCCGCTACCCGCTCCGGCCGAGACCAGCAGATTATCTCCCGCTTTACTAAAAGCGTCTCTTTGTTCCTTGGTCCAATTCCGCTCAGCCATTTTTCCCCTCCTGCTCATGTTCTAAAGCTTGCCAAATCTCCTCTGTTTTTTGTTTTGGCAAACGCAAGCTGTTTTGCGTCAGTTCCCGGTCAAAACCGCAAAAAGCCTTATAATCACAATAGGCGCAGGCATCAAAATTTTTACCTTGCAGAGGCGCAGCAGCAACCAATCCACCAAGCATTTGCCCGGCTAGATTGCGCAGGCTGGCAGCAAGATGCTGGCGCAGGAGATCCATCTGTTCCGGGGTCACCCCGGGGGACTTAGCATAGAATCCTCCATCGCTTTTCATGGCAGCTGGAATAAGTTTAGAATAACCACTCAGCCCCGGATCGGCCATAGATACCGCCTCAGAATCTAAGACACTCAATCCTTCTAAGCGCAATCCTGGCAGTTTTGCGTCTTCCTCATCGGCTCTGGCCATTTCTCCCGAGATCATTTCATCTCGTACCATGGAATAATATACACCAGCAGCAGAGGCAGACTCATCGCCGAAAAATCCGGCATTATCCATCACAACCTGCAAATAGACCAAAAGCTGCATCTTTAAACCATTAAAAACATCCTGCACGGAGAGGCTTTCCCTGCCGGTCTTATAATCAATGACCCGCATCCAGGAGCCCTGTGCCCCTTTTGCCAAGTCTATCCTGTCGATCTTCCCTGAAATCTCCAAAGTACGCCCGTCCTCTAGGGGTATCTTCAAAGAAGGTAGTTCTCTTTGTTTGCCAAAAGATACTTCCCAGGCCACCGGCACAAAAAAGCCTTTTTTCATATGCTCGGCCATCATCAAGAGAGTCATGCGCAGGGTGATTTTAATACGCCGGGCAATATATTGATAACGGGCGGAGGAGGAAAGGATGTTGCCCAAAAAGCGGGGCAAGAGTCTTTCCAGACATTCGTCGATCAAAGAATCTATATATGCCTCGTCAACATCCTGCCAAGGCTTGCCTTCATCATGTATACGTCGACCGATAACAGCCAATGCCTCATGGAAAAGCTGCCCCCTATCAATGGCAGTCAATTGATATATTGGCCTTTCCTGCAACTTCAGTCCATAGGCCGCAAAATAGGAAAAGGGACAGGCACGGTATTTTTCTAACCTGGAAACACTGGAACGGATATTTTTGCCATAAAGGCCATTGATGCTGGCATCTGAAAGATTGTTCTTTGCCGGATCATAGTCAAGACCATAGAGTATTTCTTCCAGCAATCGGATATATGGCTCTTCGCTGGCGTACCAATTATAGACATCACGCCAGAAATCAGCCACTGGCAAGCCGTTTTGTGCCAGGCGCAATTGTCTGGACAAAGAAGCCAAAGTCGGCAAGCCGCCACCCAAAAGACTTAAGTCTGTTTCCCCGGCATACATCTCTTCTGTTAAATAAGGAAAAATTGTCCTTATCCTTTTGATTACCGGCGAAGGCAGACTGGCTTCACCTTCTTCATCACTTAAATAATAGCTCAAGCGTAAACGCTCGCCGCTACGAGTCAGAGCGATATAGACCAAATAATTTTCCGCCAACTGGCGGGCAAAAGTAGGCGGGGCCAACTGCCAACCGTCGTCTTGTTGCAATTGCTCACGATCGCGGGTGGAAAAGATGCCATCGGGCATGATCCTGGTCGGCAGCACATCCGTATTAACGCCCAGAATAAAGGCCGCTTTCACTTCTGGATTGCGGCTTCGCTCCAAAGAGGCCACAAAGACCTGGTCCAGGCCAGGAGGGATAATAGTCAAAGATGTAGTGGCAAACCCGGCATCCAAAACACTGCTAAAAACATCCAGGGTCATTATTTCTTCACCAAGCAGGAGTTCCACTTCTTGTAAAAGCGCCAGGGTTTTTTGCAAAATCTGGCTGTGGATTTCCACTGACTCACCATTTCCCCGCTCAAAAGCCTCATTCTGCCACTTTTCCAGTTTAGCATTTATATCTAAATCATCCAAAAGAGTCAAAATGGCATGACAAATATCCGCCACGCTTTTCCCCTTAGCTACTACCCCATAAAAACGCAACAAAGGTGCACTACCACGGCGGCGCAATTCATTGATTTGCTCTAACTGGCAGATAATCTCCTCTTCTTTTTCTTCGGGCATATCCTCGCCCAAAGGCCGCCGCCAAAAGCTCCAATCTTTCTTTTCCGTCCAATGATAATGACGGATGCCAGTAGAAAGACAATAGTTTTCTAAGATATCAATTTCCTGTGTCCCTAAAGGAGAAAGTCCCGTCTTAAAATAACGAAAGACCGTCTCATACTGCCAATTATCCCTTGCCACTTCCAAAGCGGAGCGAATAAGTTCCACTAAAGGATGGTAGATGAGGGGCTTTTTGCTATCGGTAAAAAAGGGTATGCCTAAAGAGCCAAATACCCTTTCCAAAATCTGTTCATAATCTCCGACCTTGCGGGTAATGACGCTGATGTTGCGGTAGCGCAGTCCTTCTTCGCGCACTAAGCGTAAGATCTTTCTGCCTACCGCCTCTACCTCCGCTTCCTTATGGGGAGCGGAACAAAGGCTGATATTTTTGGGGGCTTGTTCATAAGTAGATAAGTTAGTATAAGCAAAAAGATTTTTTTCCAAGAAAGCAAGCTCGGGGTTTTTTGCAAAGCGGCCCTCTTCTCCCCAACAAAGCAGAGGTTCTTCTATTTTAGCTCCGGTTGCAAAGGCAATCGCTTTTAGTTTTTGATATGTATCCCAGGTAGGATAGAAAAGCGATTCTGGAGTCAGTACTTCATTTATTTGTTCAGGATCAAGGGCCAAAGCAATTTCTACTTTTTCGGCGCGGCACAAAAGGGCTTCGATAACACGCAATTCCTGCGGGGTAAAACCGGCAAAGCCATCGATCAAAACTGTCGCGCCAGCTAAAAAGCCCCGCTCTTTGATCTCTTTAGCAAGATATGTAAGGCTATCTTCAAAATCCGTATAGCGTCCGGCAAAAAAATCTTCTATCCTCCCATATAACAGGGAAATATCGCTTAACTTGGCTGTCAGATGGGAAGTCGGTTCTTTTTGCTGCCTGGTGGTAGCTGCTTCCTCAATACTTTCGCGGCTGATAGCATATGTTTTCAGCTCGGATAGCACATCCAGCATAGTCGATGCAAAGCCTGTCCTAAGCGATGGTGCGGCAAAAGCCCGCAAATTGTTTCTTTCGGCTTCCAAAATACGAGCCATGAGCATCATTTTCCCGGTCTCGGAAAGCTGCGGCAAAGGAGCTACATGGGAATTTTTCGCGGCATGATGGCATAAACGGCGAAAGCTGGTCACTTGTGCCCCCGCAAAACCATGCGCCGAAAGCATCTGGGCCAGTTCCCGCTCATAAAGAAAAGTAGCCTGTTCCGGCAAAAGGAAAATTGCCGGGGGTTCTTCTCCCTTTAAGATGAGCTCTTGCATTTTTTGCAGGCAGTAATGGGTCTTACCACTTCCGGCCCGGCCCAAAATAAACCGGCAAACAGTCATTTTTGCTCTCCTTTGCATTACACTAGATCAATCTAAAGGTAATTGCTGTAGGTGGCGCTGATAAAGAAAACTCCAATAGATACTTGCCTCTTACGCCAGCTTAAACAAATGTTAATCTAACGGTAACTGCTGCAAGCGGCGTTGACAAAATAAACTGACATACCGAAACCCGCATTCGCGTAAAAGTTCATAAGCTTCTTCGATCTTACTGGCGACATAATCCGGGTTATGGGCATCAGAACCACAAGTGATGATCTCCCCACCCAGCTCACGATAACGCAAAAGCAAGCTTTTATCAGGATGAGGCCCACCCAAACCATAACGCCAACCAGCAGTATTAATTTCAAAACCCCTGCCGCTTTCAATTAGAACTTTAAAAAGTGCATCTAACTCATCAGGGTAATCCTGCCAATTTATCGATTTATCTGTTACCAAAGGATCACGGCGCAGAAGATCTATATGACCCATGACATCAAAATCCTTAAAGTCCCGCGCCAGTTCATATAAGCCCTGAAAATATGAACTAAAAATTTCTTTTTTCTTTTTCCCGCGGGTAAATTCGCCATTATACAGCAAACGCCCATCCATCATATGCGCTGAGGCAATGATAAAATCCCAGGGTGCGCTTTGAGTTGCTTCCTGAGCTTTTATTAGTGTATGCTTTTGCAGGCCAATCTCTGCACCCATGCCTATTTGTAATTCTGGATAATCTACACGAAGCCTCTCGATTGCTTCTTGATAAGCCAAAAGATCAAGTTCATAGTCTAAGTCTTCTTCAAAGCCATATTCGATATGATCGGTAAAAGTAATACCTGATGCCCTGCGTTTGATAGCTGAGCGGCATAGTGCATCCATACTGAAACGTGCATCGAAAGAAAAATTGCTGTGCAAATGATAATCGTAAATCTTCAAAGCTAGTCCTCCCTGAGTAATTATGAAAATTTTTATAGTAAGGCAAAATTATTTTAACTTATCGCGCAAAAAGCCAGCCAACCTTTTGGGTATATTGGCTTTGATGCGTATACCCTGCTCGGTATAATCCTGTTCCAGTACTTTTCCTTCATTGTGGATAGTTGAGATCAGCGCTCCGGCCTCAAAAGGCAAGATGGCGTTAAATTCCTCCCATGCTTCCGGCAAAAACTTCTCTATTTTTTTCAAGAGTTGGTCAAGACCAATTTTTTCTAAAGCGGAAATAGCGATACTATCCGGCCATATGCCCAAAAGCCTTTCCAGCATAGGCAAGTTTTCGATCAGATCGATCTTATTAATCACAGTTATCCTGGGCTTATCCAGAACATCCAATTCCCTTAAAACAGACATCACCGCCAAGGACTGCTCTTCGGCATCGGAGGCGGAACCATCCACTACATGCAATATCAGATCGGCTTGCCGCACTTCTGCCAGCGTGGAGCGGAATGCAGCAATCAGATGATGAGGTAGCTTGCGAATAAAGCCAACCGTATCGCTAAGCAAAAATGAACCGCCACCAGACAGTGCCACTTTTCTTGTCAAGGGGTCCAAAGTAGCAAAAAGCTTGTCCTCCACCAATGTTTGCTCATTGGATAAGGCATTTAATAAAGATGATTTACCGGCATTAGTATAACCTACCAGCGCCACCTGCGGCACAGAAGCTTCCGAACGCTTGTCCCGATGAAGCTGGGCAGTCTTTTCCACAACTTGCAATCTTTGTTCCAAATCGGCAATGCGCCTGCGCAATTTACGCCGGTCAGTTTCCAGCTTAGTTTCCCCAGGACCCCTGGTGCCAATCCCCCCACCTAAACGGGAAAGGGCCAGACCTTGTCCAGTCAACCGAGGAAGCAGATAACGCAATTGGGCCAGCTCGACCTGGAGCTTTCCTTCATTGCTCTGGGCTCTTTGGGCGAATATATCTAAGATCAGCATCGAACGGTCAATGATCTTACGTCCGGTAATATTTCCCAGATTGGCCATCTGAGCAGGACTGATCTCGTCATCAAAGATGATCAGGCCGACATCATCCACCTGCGCCAGCATATTGATCTCTCCCGCCTTACCGGAACCGATATAAGTAGCGGCGGCAGGACGGTCTTTCCTTTGGAGCAACTTTTCGGTAACTTCTACGCCCGCCGTCTGAGCCAAGGCTTCCAGTTCTTCCAAGGAACGTTCCACTTCGCCCTCATCACGTTTAAGCGTCAGAGAAACCAAAATGGCCCTCTCTTTGTCTTCATCCTGATTAAGATAGAGACTTCCGCGCTTCCACCCTTTATCTAAAAAATTGACTTGCTGCCCAAAATCCACCGCTAACAGAGCCTGCAGATTTGGATAAATGGTCTGCTCTTCTTGATTTTCTTCTAAAGGAGAAATCCAGGATAATCCGATATCGGTAATCAAACCGGCATCATTTACTCCTAATGCAGCTATGCAATCCAGGCGCAACATCTCTAAAGCTGAAAAGTCGACATCACTAAGAGAGCCACTACCCCGGGGATGGGTATGGATACAACGAATACCTGAGGGCCTGTCGCTTCCCCGTCTTCCGGTATTGACTTCCAAAGAAACTTGATCACCGCTGCCGACAGAGATATTGACTACCCGGCCTTGTCGATTGATATAAATGGCAATCTCCCTGCCTAAATGTCCGGTCAAGCGGGCCATAGCTTCAGCCAACTCATTATCCAGCACTTGGCTTTTAGGAACCGTATGTTCGCTCCAACTTTCCATTTCTGCCAAAACAGAACGAGATATGCCTTTGGTGTTACCAGATATCGTCATAAATACCCCTTATCTATTTTTAAATGTTGTTTGTTATACTTTATTATAAACCGTTTACTAAAGTAAGATACTGCTCCATGATAGCCACGCCTGCGCTTGTACCTATGCGGTTTGCTCCCGCCGCCAGCATTGCTTCCATATCCTCCATCGCCCGTATGCCTCCAGCGGCCTTTACACCCATATTCTTGCCCACCATTTGACGCATCAGGCTGACATCTTCCGCCTTGGCCCCGCCTTGGCCTAAACCGGTAGAGGTCTTGACAAAAGCTGCCCCAGCTAACATTGCCGCCCTGCAAGCCAGCTTCTTTTCTTCTTCACTAAGATAACAGGCCTCGATTATCACTTTCACTTTGGCAGGCGCTGCAGCCTCAACCACAGAGGCGATATCCCGGCCTACATAATCATATTCACCGCTTTTTAAGGCGGAAAGGTTAATGACCATATCGATTTCCGCAGCTCCTTGTTCGGCAGCCAACCTTGCTTCATAAGCTTTAGCACGGCTGTCTTGTCCACCTAAAGGAAAACCTACCACAGTACAAACCATGATATTAGTTCCTTGAAGCTCTTTCACAGCTAAATGCACATGATAAGGCAGTATACAAACCGAAGCAAAATTATAAGAAACTGCCTCACGGCAGAGACGGATGATATCCTCTTTATTTGCTATAGGAGAAAGATTGGTATGATCTATAAAAACTGCTTTACTTATTTGTTCCATAAAAAATACCTCTTCTATAGTATTTTTACCACTTTTTTATCGGCCAGAACTCTTAACTTTTATTATAACATATATAGGACAAAAGACTAGAAAAAACCTTAGAATGGTCTTCTGTTTAGTCTTTTGGATTTTTTTATCTTATTAAAAATATTTCTTTTTTTGCCAAATAATATAATGTATAATTATTAATAGAATATTTACCATTTTATGGATGCATGGTGTTTTCAAAATTTATAAAAGAATAGTTCAAATTCAAAAATATTCTATTTAATGTCAGGAGGGTAATTATATGAATGGCTTTTTTGTGAGTATAGGCACATCCTTTTACAGCTGTATAATTGAAGGCAATTCCTGGCAAGTAGTGCTAAAGGGTCTTGGGGCAACAGTTCAGATTTCGCTTCTTTCGCTTCTCATCGGCACTTTGCTTGGAGCGATTATCTGTTCTATACGCAATAGCCGAGTAGGCATACTCAGATGGATTGCCAAGATATATATCGCCGTACTGCGTGGATCACCTGTTTTACTACTTCTAATGTTGCTATTTTACGTTGTATTTGCCAGGTCTTCTCTCAATGCTGCTTATGTCGCAGTGGTTGCTTTTTCTCTGAACATTTCGGCACATATAGCCGAGCTTATGCGCTCTGCGCTGGGAGCTGTGGATAAGGGGCAGGTCGAGGCGGCAAGAACACTCGGTTTTGGCAAATTATCCGCCTTCCGCCTGATAGCCCTCCCCCAGGCCATTTCCTATGCCAAACCTGTTTACCAGTCAAATATTGTCAACCTTATCCAATGGACCAGCGTTGTGGGCTATGTAACTATCACCGACTTGACCAGAGTTATTAACAATATAGGATCCCGCACGATGCAGCCGCTTTTTATGATTTGTATAGGCATAGCTCTCTATCTGGCACTGGCTTACATAGTATATGGTATCTTTGCCCTTTGGGACAAGATAAGGCTCAAAAAAAAGAATACTCTTGCTGCATCAGACTAAAAGCAATTGTATATAAAAAAAGGAAGTGAGGAAATCAAATGAAAACAAAAAAGACAATAGCTGTAATACTGGTATTAATCATGGCGGTGACCCTTTGGGCAGCTTGCTCGAAGACTGCGGATGAACAAACATCCGGAGAGACTAGCGCTCAAACAAGCGAGCAGATAAAAAGCGGTAAACTAACCTTTTGCAGTATCTCAGAAGTGCAATTTGATGAAATGGTAAAACAATATACCACAAGCAATATCAAAACAGTATATTTTGACACACTGAATTCGATGCTTTTAGCATTAAAAGCAGAACAGATCGATAGTATGTATTTGCCTTATACAGTAGCTTCTTATGTCGTGGCACGCAATAATGATACGATGTTAAGAAGGGTATTTACCGGTACTCAGACTTTTTCCATAGCGGTAAAAAGCGATAATACCGAACTGCTTGATGAATTAAACAGTACGATTTCCCAAATAAAATCAGACGGTACGATGGATACACTAATTTATCAATATATCTATGCAACAATAAACGGCGATGATCCGCAACCGGCGGAAATACCCCAAATCGCAGGAGCCCAAACAATTAAGGTTGCCGTAACCGGCGATCTGCCGCCGCTTGATTATATTTCCGCCGACGGAAAACCGGCAGGTTTTAATGTAGCCTTATTGTCCGAAATCAGCAAACGTCTCGGCAAAAACATCGAGCTTGTGACAATTGATTCAGGCGCGCGGTCAACCGCTCTTGCGCAGGGAAAGGTTGACGCAGTTTTCTGGATGCGCGGTTATATTGGTGATGACGGTAAATTAATAACTCGTGCAGATGTCCCTGAGGGTATAACACTGACCGATTATTACTATGCCGATGCTATTTATTTTGTTTATTTATCTAAATAAACTTTAACAATAAGGATGTTTTTTCATGATAAGAGTTGAGAATCTAAGTAAATCCTATGCTAGCTTGAAAGTTTTGGAAAAAGTGAATCTGCAGGTGGTCGCGGGCGAGGTTATTGCCATCATCGGCCCATCCGGTTCAGGCAAAAGCGTTTTTTTACGCTCGATTGAGCTGCTGGAAAAGCCGGATAGCGGACGCATCTGGATAGGCGGCGATGAGATTACAGCAAAGGGAGCGGATGTGGATAAGATCCGCCGCCGTATGGGGATGGTATATCAGCAATTCAACCTCTTTAGCCACATGGATGTGCTGGATAATATCATCCTTGCGCCTATGCGCCTGCGTGGACTCACCCGCAGCGAAGCGGTAAAAAAAGCAAAAGAATTACTGGCTATGGTATCGCTGGAAAGTAAAATCCATGCCATGCCAGAGGAGCTTTCTGGAGGTCAAAAGCAACGTATAGCTATTGTACGCAGTCTGGCAATGGATCCTGATATTATGCTTTTTGACGAGCCTACAAGCGCTCTCGACCCGACTATGGTGGGCGAGGTACTGGCAACGATCCGGGCTTTGACCAAGAAAGGTCTTACTATGCTTATCGTTACGCATGAGATGTCTTTTGCCAAAGAATTTGCCAGCCGCGTACTTTACATGGATGAGCGAGGTATATATGAGCAAGGCACACCAGCCCAGATTTTCGAGCACCCGCAAAGGGAAAAGACGCAGTCGTTTATTCATAAGCTGAAAAGCTTTGACAAAACAATTATTAGCCGTGATTTTGACTTGTTAAGCCTTATGTCGCAAATTGAACTTTTCTGTGAAAAGTACAATATCGACTCCCGCAGAAAAAATGTCCTTTTGCTTTCGGTCGAAGAGTTGCTTAGCGGCATCATCGGTAATTGTTTTGACCAAGATGAAAAAATATCCATCAACATTAATATCTCTTACGGCCAAGCTGACGGAATCCTGCATTGCATCATCAGTTGCCAGGGAAAAGAATATAATCCCTTCTACGATTTAAGTAATCCCCTTCTGGATATGGATGACGATACTTCTCAGCTGGGCTATTTAATGCTGCGCGGTCTGGCCAAAGAAATCAACCACAGCTACGAAAATAATCTCAACCGGATATTGATAATTATTTGAATTATAAGAGCAAATCTGTATAAAAAAAGGACGGCAGACGCTGTCCTTTTTTTATATAAAATGTTATTGACGTCGGCATTCAAATTCACTCAGGAATTCAGTATCAGACGCCCTTGTACTTTAACTTGTTAAAAATTCCTTAAAAGCCATGGCGCAATGCTTTCAGCCCTTGCGCCATGTTAATTGTTACTGATTTATTCCGATTACTTCCCTGCTTTGATCGCGGCCTGGGCAGCAGCTAAGCGGGCAATAGGCACGCGGAAGGGGGAGCAGCTAACATACTGCAATCCGATAGCATAACAAAATTCGATAGAAGAAGGATCACCGCCATGTTCGCCGCAGATACCAAGTTTGATATCGGGACGGGTGCTCTTGCCTTTTTCTACAGCCATCTTGACCAAAGTGCCCACGCCTTTTTGGTCTAAGCGGGCAAAGGGATCACTTTCATAGATCTGCTTTTTATAATAGTCATCCAGGAAGTTACCGGCATCATCGCGAGAGAAACCAAAGGTCATCTGGGTCAAGTCATTGGTACCGAAGGAGAAAAATTGAGCAGTTTGGGCAATTTCATCAGCAACCACACAAGCTCTGGGGATCTCGATCATCGTACCAACTAAATATTTCAGTTCTGTACCGGATTCAGCAATAATCTTATCTGCAACGCCTACCACGATATCGCGAACAAATTTAAATTCTTTAGCTTCGCCAACCAAGGGGATCATGATTTCCGGTACGATATTATATCCTTCTTCTTTCCTCACCTGCAAAGCAGCTTCAATGATAGCCTGGGTCTGCATTTCGGCAATTTCAGGATAAGTGACGGCCAGACGGCAACCACGATGGCCCATCATGGGATTAAATTCATGGAGCTGATTGACTCTGCCTTTCAGCTCTTCAAAGGTAACTTTCATTTCCGCAGCCAGGTCGCGTATAGCATCGTCTTCATGGGGCAGGAATTCATGCAAAGGCGGATCCAGTAAACGGACTGTAACAGGACGTTCACCCATAGCGCGGTAAATACCGATAAAGTCTTCTCTTTGCATCGGCAAGAGATAAGAGAGAGCTTCTCTTCTTTCTTCTTCTGTATTGGAGAGGATCATCTGGCGTACTCTGGCGATACGTTCTTCTTTGAAGAACATATGCTCAGTACGAGTCAGACCTATGCCTTCAGCGCCGAAACCAACAGCATTAGCAGCGTCTTCCGGAGTATCGGCATTGGTACGAACTTTCAAAGTCCGGTATTGGTCAGCCCAGCCCATGAAGCGGGCAAAATCACCGGAAATAGCAGCTTCTACTGTGAGGATATCGCCTTCATAAATCTTACCGCTCGAACCATCGAGGGAGATATAATCGCCTTCTTTGTAAACCTGACCGCCTAAGGTCAACGTTTTGGCAGCTTCACTGATCTTCGCTTCACCGCAACCAGCTACGCAGCAAGTACCCATACCACGGGCAACAACGGCGGCGTGAGAGGTCATACCGCCACGCGAAGTCAAGATACCTTTAGCAGCAACCATACCTTCGATGTCTTCGGGGGAAGTTTCCGTACGGGCCAGGATAACTCTTTCTTTTCTCTCGACATGAGCTTTTTTAGCTTCATCGGCAGTAAAGTAAATCTTACCTGCTGCAGAACCGGGGCTGGCAGGTAGCCCTGAACCGATAACCTTAGCAGCTTTGAGAGCAGCAGCGTCAAACATAGGATGCAGTAATTGGTCAAGCTGTTTGGGATCGACTTTTAATAATGCTTCTTTTTCGCTGAGCATACCTTCGTCAACGAGATCAACGGCTATCTTAAGAGCGGCGGCAGCAGTTCTTTTGCCGTTTCTGGTTTGGAGGAAATAGAGTTTACCGTCTTCAATGGTAAATTCCATATCCTGCATGTCTTTATAATGATTTTCCAAGGAGGAAGCAATATCCATAAATTGCTTATAAACTTCTGGCATATCTTTTTCCAAAGTAGCAATAGGCAGCGGGGTGCGGATACCGGCCACCACGTCTTCACCTTGGGCATTGATCAGATATTCGCCGAAGATCTTCTTTTCGCCGGTTGCAGGATTGCGGGTAAAAGCAACGCCGGTACCGGAAGTATCGCCCATATTACCAAAGACCATTCTCTGAACATTGACAGCAGTGCCCCAGCTGCTGGGGATGTCATTCAAGCGGCGGTAAACGATAGCGCGGGGATTATCCCAGGAACGGAATACCGCTTCTACCGATTCCATCAATTGAACTTTAGGATCGGAGGGGAAATCACTGCCGATCTGTTGTTTATAGATAGCCTTGAATTTTTCAACAAGGACTTTCAAGTCATTAACATCCAATTCGGTATCATAATGTACGCCTTTGGCTTCTTTGAGTTCATCAAGAGCATGTTCAAATTTCGGTTTAGGCACATTCATGACCACATCGGAGAACATCTGAATAAAACGGCGGTAGGAGTCATAAGCAAAACGGGAATTGCCGGTACGGGAAGCTACAGCTTCCACGGCATCATCATTCATCCCTAAATTGAGGATCGTATCCATCATCCCTGGCATAGAAGCACGAGCGCCGGAACGTACAGATACTAAAAGCGGATCATTATTATCTCCGAATTTTTTACCTGCGGATTTTTCCAGGTCAGCAAGCGCAACTTCGATCTGAGCAGCAATCTCAGGGGAAATCTTTTTACCCTTCTCATAATAATCATTGCAGGCTTCCGTAGTTACCGTAAAACCTTGTGGGATAGGCATGCCTAAATTAGTCATTTCAGCCAGATTGCAGCCTTTGCCACCTAAAAGATCTTTCATCGCGGCAGAACCTTCTCTAAATAGATAAACATACTTTTCGCTCATAGGAATCACTCTCTTTCCTAAAATAATCATTTTTTTATTTTTAAATTGAGGCGGCTACTTTTTTATCAAACAACCATACTTCTTTTTTACTTTTCGCCGCTTATTTAGTTTACGTACCAACTATCAGGCAACAATCAGTGACAGATCGCCTATACCGTTAGTTAGCGCCACGATATTTGATAATAGCGCCAAGCGATTTTGCCTTAGCTTTTCATCATCGGCCATCACCATCACG